>Ga0194044_10000303_pt1 | contig 23754 bp, 16 predicted proteins | sample JunL4417m_MetaG_FD_155460 | JGI IMG/M metagenome (GOLD analysis project Ga0194044, IMG submission 155460) | Anoxic zone freshwater microbial communities from boreal shield lake in IISD Experimental Lakes Area, Ontario, Canada - Jun2016-L442-17m | ecosystem: Environmental > Aquatic > Freshwater...
TATCCAATATATCTATTCATCATAAGATGCTAAGATTAGTATCAGTAGTGTCTCATGTTGATTTGAGATATAGCCTCATAGTACCATCATTATCTGTAAGATATTTTTGTTTAAAAAATATTGTTCCCATAGTTCAGGTTCAGGTGATTGTTTTTTTTGGGCTAGAAATAAATCATATGATATGAACAGTATCATTTCCTGTTTGTGGGGGGAGAAAGTTAGGAAATGAATTTTTGGAAGGATCTTTATAGGGTACAAAATCCACATATTCAAGAGAACTTTCTATGACGACATCTGTTGCCGCTACATTGGTGTTTGTGGTATCGAAAACGATATCTGCTGCTACCAAACATCATTTTTGGATAGTTCAATTATCAGGAGAAAAGCTGATTTCAGATGCTGTACTGACACCTAGTATCATGACAAGAATTCCTATGGCAACAATATTTTTCATATCTTTATAGTAGGAAAAAATAAAAGCTATTGAATAATGATACTACCACCACTGAGGACGAACGTTAATCCATCCATTCATGTGATATACAATGCTGATCATGTATATATGATACCATTGATTTGGGCTCATGTAGTATCAAAGATTCAGATATTTCAGGTAAGCATAGTTCAAGAATATGGTACTCAACACATAAGAATATCATTATTGATTCCTGTAAAATATGGATATGGTGAGTTGATGTTAGTTCATGTTATCTGGATAAGTAATCATGTGAATAAAAATAATCCGTTATGTATGCCTCCAAGGATATTCACAGAAAATGCGTTAGCACAACCAAAATCCTCACAACTCATACTTGTAGTAAATGTTTGGTTATATGTTCAAAGATTACCTGCCAAATCATAGGTAGATCAGGTGATGTGTAATGTCGAATTAGAAGGAAAAGGTCGTTTAGGAACAAAAGATACTTCATACGATCAAGAATTTCCTGTGCCTAGTGCTCACCCTGTAAGGATGATAGTAAGCTCGCTTCATGAATAGGTATATCCACTATAGGATTTGGATCAAGAACTGAATGCAGGAATGGTAATGCTGATGCTTCATGTATTTATCCCTGCCCAATCATCTGTCAAAGCAAAAACTACAGGAGAAATGGTCGTTGGGATATTGGTAGATCAGAGAGGTGATAGTCTAGTGATACTAGGATTTTGAGGAGCATTAAAAGAAAATGAAGGTGTTCATGTATGTATTACATTGTTTTCGTTAGGATTATCACTGACAGAAACACTTACGTTTATTTGTTTCTCTACTTCATAAGGAGCAGGGGAAGGAAAACTTACTATATATCATCTGACTTTATTTTGTCGGGTGAGCTCATTGATACCGCCATTTCCCGTTCGTGGAGTTTTTGCTACACTAGGAATGGCTGGAGTAGTATAGGTCCACCCAACTCATCACAGACATGTCGGACAAGAAACAGTCACTTGGATATTTCAACTATTTACTCCTTCTTGATTATCAACGCTGCTTGGTGCAGGGACATAATTGGCAAGCACAGAAGTATTTAGTCCAGAATATCGATAATGTTGTCTGTTGTTGGTGTTTGTCATAGGTGGAATGCCTGCTTCTATTCAAGATCATATCCGATCATAGAGAAGAAAAGAAATAGTATAATTGCTAGGGATATATCTTTGTCCATCGCTAGGAGTGTTCTGCGACATGATTGGAGCATTGCTATCAATGATACATGGGAGTGGTACAAATGTATATGATCAATTATTTACTCAGGTAAGGATATCTAAAGAGTTTATGCTTGAGTTGATGACAGCTCAATCGTCTGTCGTATTTTTATTGAAAGTGATTGCTCATCCAGTGATTGTGGTAAACAAAAGATTTGTGGAGGTGATATTCTGAAGTGTTTTGAAAGTAAAAGTGAGTCATGATATCGTTGCGGTAGAACTTTGTCATGGTGCCATAGTTCCCCATGCCTGATAGAGAAATCAGCTCGTAATAAACGCATCAGTGACGCCATTGAAGAGAGGATGTATGGAGATCGGTGTGATAAGGACATTTCAACTTTCCAATCTAATGGTGCTTTGGAATGCATTATAACTCAATCATCCAGGATTAAGTATCATATCAAACATATACTCACAATGAAGTTTGCCAGTAAATGATGCAGGACTGATACTGAAACTCGGATTTGCAGCAAAACTTGTCATACCCAAAATACTGAGTAGGCCAAGAAGAAAAGAAAGAATGATTTTTGCTGAGTAGTTGTTAGATTTCATTATAAATGATTACCAAATAAATAGGCCTCCTGCGTTGGCAAAAGCATCTTGCTTCAAACAGTTGGCTCAGATGATACTGATGTCTGAAGCGTTGACTGCAGTATCTCCATTAAGATTTCTTGGATCGGAAAGATCAACTCACAATTGAGGGAAAGTACCATAAAGGATTATGGAAATATCATTACCATTGATGACAAAGTCATAGTCGCCATCAGTATTTTTGAGATCTCATGCGGTTTGATATTTTTTACCATCATCGGTTTGTGCATCGAGATTTTGTGCTCCATAGAGATTGTTTCCTGTAGTAAAATCAAACACCTGTTCTCCTGTTCATCCAAAAGTAACTCAACTCAAATAGGAAGCAAGATGTGATTCTCCTTTGAATACAACATAATAGCTGGCAGAGAGATTAACAAGTGTTTCATCGATTCCAGAGTTATTGAGAGAAAAGACTGGACTTGTTGATATGAGGCGTCTATTGCTATCATATATTTTGAGAATTCCTATATTTGCATTATTGGTCTCTTGATAGACACGGTTGGAAGGGAATGCTTTTACTATGACGGGTTGGGTTAGGGAAGTAGCGGAAACTGTAATGAAAATCCCTTTGCGGGGTTCGGTAGTGACGGTGTCGCTTCCCACATTCGCAGGCGAAAATATAATACATCAGGTGTAGGTTCAGCTATACGTTTCGGGTAATCTCAATGAGAGCGTCCTCATGCCATTTCATCAAGGAGCTAAGGTAAACTCTGTAGTATCTCAGGTTACGAATCTTCAGAATGTAGAAATCTCATTAGGTCATAGACATGCAGCTTGCGCTAAGGCATCATTCGTCGTCCCTACATCGACAAATCAGAGCTTGTAGGTCTTGTCTATATCTTCTTTGTTGTAGAGGATTACGGAAAATTCTCTAGTCTCTCATCAGCTAAGCTGGAGATGGAGGGTATCCATTTCTTCTGATCATGAGAGGAATTTGAAATCAGAGAATCCCACGAAAACATTATCAGAACGAAGGAACGCAAAAAGGAAGAGGAATATCACTATTCCTGAGGCAATCTTCTTTCGTATATCCTGGATTCACAAATGCATACGCAATTCATCGAGAAGATAAATCTGTATCTGATTATATCTACTATTGTATGTTTTGTCATTTTTTGCCGGAATTCTGTCTCCTTTAAGCAACCATTTTATAAATATACATATATAATAATAAAATAAAAAAATGATGGAACGATAAAAAGAGAAATCATACATAGATCATCTCTCTGGATATCTCTATCTCTGCGGATTATCTTTTCTATTGCATGCATCCTGCAATAGGATATATTTCTTATCAGAAAAAAGATTTCCTGCTCCGCCTGCTGAGGTCGATTTATCCTCTCATTGATACACATGAAGACAGTCTCAAAATGATTTTTTTATCGGTTTCCGAGGATCGCAGGTATCGTGTTTATCGCATTCATCAGTATATTTGCAGCGGATATTTTCTGACAAGGATATACCTTCCGACAGACGGTAGTCTGATTATTTATGCATTTGATACCTTCCATTATCCTCACCATCTTGCTTATCATAAGTCGAAAACATGACCTTGTTGGCGCCGTGACCTTTATCTTCGCCGGTCTATTATATATCTTTATGGTCGCTTTGGGTCAGAGTGATTGGCGTCTTATGATCTCACGGTCTATGATCATCGCATGACCAGCCATAGTAGTCGGGATATGTTTTCTGGTCCGCCGATGGCGTCTAAGAAAGGGAAAATAGAGATAGATTGGTAGCTACCTACTGATGGTTTAGCGTTGAAAAGATGATAGTATTGAGTATGACTATGCTATAGTTATTTTCTTTATCACCTATATCTTTCTTATGAAAAAAATCCCTAACAAAAAACCGATTGCAAAAAAGTCACGAGCCAAGGCTGTACCTGCAAAGAAAACTAGTATCGTAAAAACCATTGGTGTCCCTCAGAAAAAATCACGGCTCTGAATATTGGCTATCGCCAATATTGTAGGGTTCATCGTAGTGCTTATAGTAAATTATTTGGCAGTAAGTATTCCACTCGGAGGAATGACAACAGGACAGCTTTCAGATCTCTATCCTAATCTGTTTGTTCCAGCAGCACTTACGTTTTCTATTCGAGGACTCATCTATCTTTTGCTTCTTGGATTCGTTATTTGGCAAGCCCTAGATTTCTCCAAAAAACAGTCTAGCGGTATTACAAAAAAAGTAGGGATACGGTTTCTACTTTCCTGTATAGCTAATGTCTGACGAATGTTTGCATGGCAATATCAATATGTAATACTCTCCGTATTAGTTATTATATTTTTCTTAATCACCTTGATCGTGCTTGCGCAGAGAGTGGAAGTAGGAAAAAAGATAGGAAACCTAGGTGACAAATATCTTGTACAGGTACCTTTCAGTATCTATCTTGGACGACTTTCTGTTGCGACGATAGCAAATGTTACAGCAGTACTTGTGCATTTCGGATGGAGTATGTTTGGTATGACCGATATATTTCGAACAATTGCGGTAATCATCGTAGCAACCATATTAGCATTACTCAGCCTCAAAAAAAACTATAATATTATGTTTGCTCTCGTAGTCATCCGAGCATTCATCGGTATCATCATCAAGAGAGTTCAGGTAGATCCAGTATATGCCAGTAGTATTATCTGGACATTAGGAGTCTGTATAAGCGTTATCGCTGCAGGCATAGGAATGAAATTTGAAGACTGGAAGATGAACTAGAAAACAGGAACTAGGGACCGGGGAACAGGGAACAGGGACCGGGGGCCAGTGATTAGGAACCAGGGATTTATATTGTACAAGAGTATGAAAACACAACCCACAGTCAGTTGGTATGCAAGGCTCAAGAAGCCTTCACGGGCACCGCCTGCATGGCTCTTCGGACCTGCACGGAGCGTGCTCTATATCTTGATTTTTATCTCTTTCGGAAATGTATTTTTTCTGGCATGGAGAAACGAAATTGCCTTCATCATCGCTTTGCCTTTTCTTCTCAACCTCATTTTCAACTTGGCTTTTTCATGGCTACAATTTAAACTACAAAATAATATCCTTGCGACAATTGACATCCTACTTATCCTCCTGACCATACTCTTTTCGATGATAGCAATCTATCCCTACGCGCATCGGATAATGTATATGCAGATACCGTATCTGCTTTGGGTAGGATTTGCGACCGTGCTACAGATTACGATAACCAAACTCAATCGAAAAAAATAATTATGAGCTACTAAAAAAAACCATGGCCGCAAAGCTGTGGTTTTTTTTTAGAGAGCAGGGGAGGATATTTATTCGTTCCTGATGCTTTTGATGACAAAAGGAATGGCATCATGGATATAATCGACGATAGTCGTTACGTAGCTATCGAGATCAAGATCAGGTCCATTGATCTGCATATATTCGCCGTCATCCAAAAGATCTTCAGTCTTGTCGTAAGCAATTTCATTGAATAGGATTGACTCGAAGCCCAAGTCCTTAACGCTTTCTCTATGATGCTGCGCCATGCAGATAATCAGATCCTGCTCAGCCAACAGCTCTGTAGTGATTCTTCTTTGCTGATGTTGGGAGCAATCGCATCCATAGTTTTGTAATCTTTCCACGGTCATCGGATAGGGCTCTTGGAAATCAGCGATAGTTCCTGCAGAACTAAATAAAATATCATGGAGATCGTTATCACTAATATATCTTTTGCTAAGGTATTCTGCAGACATACTACGGAAGATATTTCAGGTACAGACATAGAGAATGTTCATAATCAAAAAAAGAGGAAGATAAATATGATGAAGATAGTTCATAAGGATTGGTGTCCGATAATCAAAAGTTTTTGAGTAAGGAAAGATTTTTTTGTAAAATTAAGATAATAGATGAGAACTGGGAACATTCATCAAAATATCCACATTCTTGAAAAATTCAGTTTTGTTCTTTATTTTTTTTATAATAATTGCCTGCGTACAAAAGAGCAAGGAAAAAACTCTGCGTACACGAAGAGGGTAATTTACAGTCCAATGTTGTTAACAGCTTATGTAGGGGTATATCTGTCGGATCAATTAGGAGACAGCTATCCCTGATTTGGTTTGAATCATCGTTCTTTTACGGTCGATGAGGGTGACGTATCGATAATCATATCACGCGGAGTCTTGAAAACATTCTGCCTCTGGTGTGCGATATGCATACTACAATTGCTTGTGGAGCGCTATGGTTTGCTTCATGGGATATCTGGCTTCCACCAGGTATATATATGTGTTAGGGTATGAGGCTTGCTATCATATCTTTTCGGGAGCATTGATCCTCCTTTCATATATGGGTATATATCACGTGTTGATATGACGTGTATGTGCGAGTGTATATACAATTGCCGTATTCTCCTCTTTCTTAGGAGAGAGTAAGACTTGATCTGCAACGCTTTTGGCGCTTGCATCAAACTAAATAATCCTACCGACTTCCTCTGTATATGATGTCGGCGTAAATATCTGCACGGCGAAGAAATCCGTTGTGTTTGGTAGAGTTCTGGCATGAACGAAATGGGCTAACCACCATTCCTTTATGTTTAGTCTCATGGCTTTAGGTCGTGAGAAGGTACCAATGTATGGCTTTGCCTCCATATGAGATATTGAGTAATCATGTCATAAGATATGGGTCCTGTGTACCAATAGCATGGTACGCATCTATCATATCCTCTGGGTATGCTACGGGATGCTACATAGTGATAATCAATCGGTGAATTACAAACGGTTCATCGGTGTCGAGAGACGGATTATCATATCCTCCACTAATAAAGACTATTGCGCCTTTGATATGTTATGTATCAATCACGCTCACGCAATGGGATATGGAGAATCGTTGTTGTATGATATTGGACTGTAAATTACTCTTTTTGGGCATTTTTTATGATTAACTACTACTAGTATGGAAACAAAAATTTTTTCTAATGAAAAAGCAAATACATTGATTGATTTTATCCATGAAACAGAAAAAACAGAAAGGGAGATATTTATATTGTTCAAAACTGGCAAGATAGACCAGTGGACATATACAGATGAAATGCAAAAAAGCGATGCTGCCTTCAAAGAGTTTCTCTCTAAATTCAACAAAAAAGAAATCCCGAATCTGAAAAATTGACAAGATATAGCTATAAAGAGCGAGCAATGAGAAAAAATTTATCAGTAATAATTTTTTTTTATTCAGGATGAATGGTAATCACTACCATTTCGCTTTGTGTACCTATCCTGATGGGAGCTCACCGGGAACCTATCCCTTGAGAGACGAATGCCGTCTTTTTTTCATAATGATAGCTTCCATAAACATAATCATTAAATATCCGCATAATCCGCTGTAAAGGGATGAATTGGCCATTATGAGTATGTCATGCCAATTCCAAATCGATGGGATGTTGATCTAGCTTTTTGAGATGCAGCGGTTGATGAGTGACCAGGAGCGTAAATTTTTCTTCATCAGGGATGATGCTTTTGGAGAGAATATCATGGAGCGTATGCTCGCCTCGATAGGTCTTATCATCGATCCCGACAATCTGGAGCTCATGGATGGCGACACTGTGATTTCTCAGTGGGGTAATGTTTGTCTTCTCGAAAATTTCATGCAATACGTCTTGATTACCCATATGATCGTGATTACCTAAGGTGGCAAACACGGGCATAGTCAGCTGATTGAAGGGAAGGAAGGCATTCACGTTATGACGTTTGGATGAATTTACCAAGTCTCACCCAATAATTACCATATCTGGCTGAAGTTTTTTGATGGTATCTACGATAGACTGGATATAACGATGATGACGTACCGCATCTACATGGATATCGCTGATAAAGACGATGGTATGTTGTTTGCTTATTTTCGGGCTTGAGAGTATCAACGGAGTTATTGTCGTATGTATTCAATGATAGATTCCATATCATAACCATAAAACTCCTATCCCGATATATACTCGAAGAGGTAGGGTATATCGCAGTCCGATAATATCGCTGAGGATCAAAAGCGGGAAGAGAATCCGCGTGATATAGATTATTCGAAGCAGGAATGTTCAGAAAATTTCAAGATATGCTCCTCCGAAACGACTGATAATCATACTAATCATCATGATTCCTATCATCCCTATCGCCATAAGAAAGATAGGCATCCAGCTCAGAGAGAGACCAAAGAGCGTTGCTCAGCTCCAGACAATCAATGAAAAGACAGCCATCATCATCACGATAACAATCACAAACAAAAAGGTGGCATATCGAGGTTTCTGAGTATACATGAGCGTGTGGGATATAAAGAGATGTCACCAACTATAGAATTCTGATTATCTTCTACAAGAGGTTTTATATCGATGAGATGATAAACGAAAAGCTGACCAGGAGATGCCTGATCAGCTTAAGATTGTAGATATCATTTGGCATATTCGATACCTATGATGATTTCATGCTATTATTTACTTTTCTCTTCATTTTTCTTCTTAGAGGTGATGAAGAGCATACCAACCAAAACCCCTGCTATCACTACCATTTCGGCAGCGAAACATATTCCTAAGAAGAAGATATATCCATCTTTCAACGGCATAAGATACATGAGTTCCTTAAGCCCCCAACCTATGCCGAGTAGTGCTCCGATTGAGGAGAGCCAAAGAATAGAAGTCCATGCCTTATTATCCGTGGTATCGAGTGGTTTTTTATCAATCCACTTCTCGATGCGGTTGTATAAGCCAATGATACCAGCCAATACGCCAATCATGATGAGCAGATATCCTATGCCACTGCTGACGGTGATCAGATCTAATGATGCAAGATTGAATAGTTTCCAAAAGAGATATCCTGATCCTGCATATGCGAGCATGAAGAGAGCTCTGGAAAAATTTAATACTGAGAAGATTTTGTTTTTTTGAGCGGTGTTCATCAAATGAACATTTTTTTCGATTTTATCCATTTTTTACTTATTTTTTTTAATTTCCCTCGAGGGGGTTATTTTTGGAGTACATTTCCGGAGTGATGATAAATGTTACCTCCTTTCTTATTTTTTTTATTGTTCCGTATATGTACTTGAGTAGTTTTATATATATTAGATACAAAAAGTCAATAAAGATGTAGTAGGTATTTTCTTGAATAGGAAAGGACCAGAATATGCATCATCTCTACTCTATTACCCTACAGAAGGGATGATGATCTTCATCGATTGCAAAAAAGCCGAGAAATAAGCAAAAAAGCAGGCCTTTTTTTTGACAAAAAATAGATTCCGGATATAATAGTAGCGTTTACTTCTCATAAACGGACGGAAAATGCTGACGCAAAAGAAAAAATATCGCAGACATGAAGATGATAATTTTCTCTTTCTTGGAAAATCGAAAGGACGAGAGGAATTTATCGTATCAAGCGTAGTCTTGCTGGTTTTTGGAGTGATTAATCTGATTCATATTTTTGCACAAGATATTCCCATCGATGGAACAAGCACCGGATGAATCACATGAGAGGTCATTATCGAAACAGGGATAGTGGCGATAGCTTCAGAGTTTTCTTGAACAGTGATAGAGAGAGTTCCACAGTCCAAAGAAGATTTCCAGGCAGTAATGGATGCATTGGTACCGACCACAGAAGATACATCAGTTACTGATCGCGGATATATTTCATGAGAGATAGTCATCAAGTTTAAACCATCCGTGGTCAATCTCAAAAGTGTCCAGGGATCATCATTTGTAGAATCCTTTGCGGTCAGTCAAGAAATGCAGCAGGTAGAAAGTGTAGATGCAAACAATATTTCTCTTATGAAAATAGATGAGACTCAGGATATCCAGCAGAAAATTGACGAATTGAAATTGGATCCTAGCGTCGAATATGCAGAACCCAATTATGTCTATTATCCGTTGTCATTCAATGATCCATTGACTGGTTCCCTTTGGTGATTAGACAAAATAAAACGATATGATGCACAAAATTTGTATGCCGGTAATTCGAATGCTTCATGAGCACTTGTAGCAGTCATCGATGTAGGAGTCGCCTATGATCATCCCGAACTTATCAACCAGATGCGATGAGGGGCGAGTTGCAAAAGCGAAACATGAATCTTGCTATGAAGCTGTCTCCATGGCTATGATTTCGTGGCTAATGATAAAGATCCCTATGCAGTCGATTCAGACCATGGAACGCATATAGCATGAACGATTGCAGCTCAGGCAAACAATAACGCAGGGATCGTATGAGTCAATTATAATGCCAGGATTATGGCAATCAGAGCATGAAATAAAACAGGATTTGAGCTAATAGATATTATAAAATCGATAGATTTTGCTAGGCAGAACGGTGCCAAGATTATCAATGCAAGCTTAGGAGGATCAAGCTATTCGAGTGGAATGTCAGATGCGATAAATGCCTTCAGGACTGCGTGATGACTGTTTGTTACTGCAGCAGGAAATGATGCTTCCAACAATGATTTGCTTAGCAGACACCTATACCCATGTGATTATACGCTCGATAATATCATCTGTGTAGCAGCGACTAGTGTCGGAGATCAGCTTGCCGGGTTTTCCAATTACGGATCAACATCAGTCGATCTCTGAGCACCAGGACAACATATCCTCAGTGCGACGTTGGGAAAAACAGTGATAGCCGATGCTATAGCATGAGCTGCTTCAGGCAGTATACCAGTATGACGGAGTCAAGCATGAGTAAGTGCCAACCGATGAGTGCGCGCACTTTCATGAGATATCGATAAGAAACTTTTTGGAGATCATGCTAATCCGTACGCAAACAATATCGATAGCACGATTACATGAATAGCGGATACCTCGAATGCTAATGATATTATTATCGAGTTCAGGTCCGAATGCGATACACAGTATTCTATACCATGGACAGATTATATGGAATTTTGAGTGAGCGCTGATGGAGGTATGACGTTCTGGACCCCATTCAAACGGGACGAACAATTCCTTGATAGCAAGAAGCTGGAACAGGATCCTTCAGGATCATCGAGCTATGATTTCTCATTACAACTCAGCTGAGCGTATGCAAGTTCGGCTATGGTCTTTAGATTTAGACGGGTCACCGATAATTCGGATAATGAGTATAGTGGTTGTTCCATATCGGATTTCAAAATTAGAAAATATAAGGAGTGAGCAGGATATGAAGAATATACCTACAAGGAGGGAACATCCATGGCTACTCCTCATGTAGCAGGTTTGGCGAGCCTCGCACGAAGTGCTGCACCGAGCTTCACGTATCTCCAACTCAAATCACTTATGATGAATACAGGAGATCCGCTTACCTGACTGGTAGGCAAGACCGTGAGTGGCAAAAGAATCAATGCAAGAAATCTTATGAATGCGGTAATATATTCATGACAGGCAGCAAAACTGCTTCCGATAGCTCAGTATCTTTCCTGAAGAGGAATAAGGACTAATCTGGATACCGTCCAAGATAGCACCATACCAAATTTTTCATGACTCTATTTTGCGAAGATGTCGGGAGCCGACGAAATCGGAAGGATACTATTCCCTTCAGAGATCAATCTTTTCGATACCGGGACACAGAACTTTATTTCTGGTGGATTAGCCAATAATCTAGGGATGGCTCCTGGACAAGTACGGTGTATCCCATGAACAGGATTTATAGGGGTGAAAGGAATTATCAAAATGAATATCTCAAGCATGTATGCAGGATTCTTAAGTATCACAGGAAATATAAATCCAAATATTTTCACCGTAAAGCAATGAAGTGGTATCTGAGCACCAATATCCAATAGCATCATCACCGCTGTAGCTTCTTGAGGCGTTTGCAGTGCAGGAGATTTTGGATGCTCGATATATCTGCGGGTAGATCATTTCACACGATTCGATCTCAAGCCGATACTGACCAATGTACATATCTGATCTGATTATATCGATTCTGCCTACGCATCATTATGGAATACCGTGACACTGAACTTCACCGGAGGGGAGATACTCTCATGAGTACGCGTGACGATAAACGGAGAAGCAGTTGCAGTTATCTGATCAGGAAGATCAAGGACGGCGAGCTATTATATCACCAAAATCAATGAAAACGGTCCTATAACATTCAGTATAGACTATTATGATGTGACCAATACCTCATGAATGACAATCACGGGATCGACAGATGGAAGCTCAGTCATCATGTATCACAACGCTCCATCCACTCCTAGTATTGAAAGTCTGACAGCGACGACATGAGGCAAAGCTATAGTGATTGGTACTGCGGATACAGGGAATCTTGTCGAGATATGGAGACGAAATAGTATAGGTGCATCTCTCAGCTTACCATGAATATATGTAGCATCATGAATCTCTAATGGAACATATAGTATCAGAGCTCCTTTGACCGGAGGTACGAATGTCTTTAGAGCATATGCAAAAGGTATCTATGGATCAACATTCACCTGATGGGAATCCTCAGGATCAGACAGTATGAGTATCGTTAAAGATGATACGCCTCCTACAGCATGGGTGGAATATGCTCCAACATCTGGAACAACCATCACCGGTAGTGTCCGAGCGTATGTCACTGGATTCAGCGAGGAAATCACGGGGTTGAATGCAAACGGATATATGTTTACCATCAACGGCACCTATCTCTTTACCTTCTATGATTTGGCAGGCAATCGTTGAATAGCCACAGGAAGAGTTTTCCGAATAGATAATACAGCTCCAGTGCCAGTCTTCCTTTATACCCCAGCTTCCGGCAGCGCCACCAGCGGCAATGTTACTTTGGGCATATTATTCAATGAAGTTGCGACGATGACCAATAATAACTGATCCACCTGATATACTTTTGCCGATAATGGCGCATATACATTCACCTTCGTAGATACGATGGGCAATATCTGATCAGCTATGGCGATAGTAAATCGGATCGATAGGACACCACCATCCATCAGTGTGACGACATCATCTACATATACTGCAGGCACTATGACGTTGGCAGGGACAGGAAGTGATAATTATGGACTCGCTAAAGTCTATGTAAACGGTGTCTTGGTGAGCGGTACAGGATATCGGTCTACTAATGTGATACTTACCTGAGGAATGAATGTATTCCTTATTTCAGGCGTAGATTTTGCAGGAAATAGTACAGGAATATCCTTTATAATGACCAGACTACCAACTATAGCATCTATCTCCACCGCAGTTACCAGCTCGACAGGAACGACGGTCACTTTCACCTCAGATATCCCGGCATCATGATATATTATGTATGGTACCTCATCGCTCACCATGATACTCTCAGGAACCTATGGTACAAGCCACACTTTGGCATTTACTTGATTAACGCCCAATGCTAGCTATTATTATCAGGTCTATGTCATGAGCAACGGAGTGACAGGATACATCTCTTCCACGAGAACATTAACATTCCCATATATCTTACCTCTCCGCTGAACTTCCAATATCACGACAACAGGTAGTGTAGACTTCTGATGATGATCATACACCTCCTACGAGAACAATGGAACGCTAAGAGTATATGGAACATGATCTCCAACAAATTATTTCGAGATAAATCTAGATTACTTATGAGTACAATCAGATAGCTGATCATGGAACGGATTACTCTATGGACCTATGCAAACTGACTTCATAGGCTATGAGCCATCAAATATAGATTACATCCATGAACCTGATCTTACTTACAAGGTATGAGCTGACGCTACGGAAATCCAATTCATATGACACCCTGCTATCGTGAATGTCTATGTAGGGACAGAGTTCAATGCCAAGAAACTGAGAGTATTTAGATCATCCACCGGCGAGAGCTACAAGAGGATAGCTACCTGTTATATCACCGGAGGATATTGTGCATTCGAGACCGATGCATTGTGATATTTTACGATGATGTCTCCTATCGTGAATCCTAATGCGCATGGCGCAGCTTCTCAAGGAAGCATAGTCGGATCCAAATATTCCGATGAGTTGAATACTGCGTATCTCTACGCCTACAGGAGATCTATCACAACGATACCATATATCAACAGTGCAAATCTGATGGGAGTATTGACGAGAGAACAGCTCGCAAAGATCATCGTTAATTTCGCCATGAAAGTCATGGAAAGAGAACCTGATACGACCAAGGATTGTTATTTCAATGATTTGGTGGGAGTCACTACAGAGATGAAGACCTATATCAAGGTTGCCTGCCAGTTGGATCTTATGGGGGTCGGCATCGATAAATTCTATCCCAAGAACAAGGTAACCAGAGCGGAATTCGGTACGATACTCTCCAGATCATTGCGGGGATCTACCTATAACCAGGACGGAGCAGATTTTTATAGTAGTCATCTCGCTGCACTCAATGGACTAGGAATCATCAAACAGATAGATAATCCATGAGTAGCGGAAGTGAGATGACGGGTGATGGTCATGATGAAGAGGGCAGAAGATGGTCTCTAGGATAGAAGGAATCTCTTGGGATTGACAATAAAGTGTATTTATATATAGTAGTAAAAATAAAAAAAACTGCCATATGAAAAAAAAATACCTTTTTCTGATGCTATGGATAGCAGGACGTATTGCGCCTCCCAATCCTATCGACAAGCAAAGACATAAGATAAATAGACGCATAACTGCGTTACAAAGACAGTTAGTTCCATTGGAGAAACACTGGGTGCAAGGTGAATTTGCTACTGATAAAAAGTTTGCCAAGAAGAAAGAGGATATTGAAGAAGAAATCCTTGATCTCCAAAAACAACTCATCAGACTCAATATGAACGCATAATTTCTCTCACCATCCCTTCTGCCGTATCAGGCAGAAGGTTTTTTTTTCTTCGAAAATATATCCTAAGAGAGCTTATCTGACTTTTTTTTCTTCGTCATATATCTCCATCACAATCGTTTGGTATATATCGTATTGATCCTGAGTTTATAGATATAATATCTCAATGTAGATCTGACCTTATCCAAAGGAAACAAAATAACAAATCCCACAAGCAATATCATATTGCCGAAAGGGATAGGCGGGACAAGGAGCGTAGCGATAATAAACCAGAGGACACAGAAAATAAATATGATAATCCTGGCCGCCAAACTCATATTCCTTATCTTATCATAGAACTTATGCTTCTTGATGTTAGCAAAAGATTCGTGAAGAAAATGTTTAATCTTTTTGTTGGCAATATTTTTCATACCATGAGGTATTCTGGTAAAAAATGATGTATATATGAGGATACATAAAAAATGATATGTTTTCTTACTCCCGATGCAAAGCGGTTTCTTGTGTGTGTATACGGCAGAAGAATTAAATGGTATCAAAAGTAATATAAAAAGCTTGACAAATCAAAAATATGGAGTATAATATACATGTACAAATGGATAAGAAATATCTGTGGGTGCTACGAAGAGGGTAATTTACATTCCAATGTTATAAACAACTTGTGTATCGGAGTAGGTGTCTGATCTTTATGGACACGTTCTCTAGATTTGGTTTGATACATCGTACCTTCACGGTCGATGAGGATGACGTACCGATTACCATATCCTGCAAAGGGCCTTTACCGGTTTTCTGCCTCTCGTATGCGGTATAGATAGTGTAATTACTTATAGGGGTATTGGTGTTTCTCTATAAGCCATCTGGCTTCCACCAGATGTATATATATGTTGGATTTGGGACTTGTTCCCTTTCTTTCGGGAGATAATGATCCTCCCTTCTTCTTTGAGCGCATATCATCACTGATATGACTTATGGTTGGTAGTATATATGGTTACCATGTCGTCTGATTTTGCTCAGGCAGAGTCAAGACTCGATCTTACAAAGCTTCTAGCTCTTGTAGCAAACTAAGCACTCCTACCGATTTCCTCTATATTGGGATACTACTCTTTATACGATGTCGGCGTAAAAATCTCTACGACCTAGAAATATGTCGTATCCAGTATAGTCCTGGCATAAGCAAACGGATAACCACCGCTTTCTTTATGTTTAGTCTTGGGATTCCAAAAGATTCTGAGAAGGTACTGATGTGTGGCCTTATCTCCACGCAGGGTTTTGAATGGTTGTATCATAAGGTATGGGTCCTGATATGCCAATAGCATGGTATATTACTCATCATATCCACTGGGTATTCTCATAGGATGATATGCAATGATAATCAACTGTTACGTTACAAACGACGTATCAGGTGCATCCGCTGCTTCATGATTATTATCAGATTCATTGACAAAGACTATTGCGCCTTCGATGCTTTATGTATCGATCTTTGCTACGTGATGGGATGTGAATTTTGGTTACGCTGTAATATTGGATTGTAAATTACTCTTTTTCGTGGGGTAATACATATTTAACTACCTGCATTGGGTAGCTTCATACAGTATGAGGTAGCGGATAATCCGTTACCTTTTTCTGTTAATTACGTGGTATTGACTTTATCTATGATTAGGATATATATCAGGCATATTTTTTTTATTTATTATAGTATTGGTATGAAAAAGATTGTAGCCATTGTAGCTCTCCTAGGAGTGAGCGGTCTAATCGCAGGGTGTGCGACAATAACGACAAAAGATGATGCAACAGCAAAAGATTGCTGATCTCAGACACAGGTAGCTATCGTTTCCGGACATCCTGATTGGAAACCAGTGATGTACAAGGACGGTGAAACTATCGCTGGTATCGGAGTAGAAGTGACTAAAGAGGTATTCAAGACACTCGGAGTAAATATCCAAGCAAAGTATGCAGGTACGCGGGATGTTGTCCAAGAAAATGCGAAGAATGGTCTCCTAGATGTTATCGTAGCATTGTACAAGACCAAGGAACGCGAGCAATATCTTGATTACTCTATCGCGTATACCCAAGATCCTATAGTACTATTTTTCAATACAGGAAAATCATTCCCGTACACTGCCAAAGAAAGTCTCAAAGGCAAGAAAGGTGTCGCTACCGTAGGAGATAGTTATGGACAAGAATTAGATGATTATATCGTCAGCGGAGCATTGGCTATGACGAGAGTCGATACGCCTCAGGAAGCATTCGCAATGCTCAAAGACGGCAAGGCCGACTATTTCATCTATTCGCTCTATGCAGGTCAGAAAGTTATCGATGAATGAGCGCTTACGGGACTTGAAGAATCAAGCGTCGTATCTAGCCAGCCATTCTATATGGGTATCTCCAAGAAATCTCCCTATGCTGCGCGTATGGGTGAGATTAATGCCGCACTACAGAAAATGATTGATGAGAAAACAATCCCTACGAAGTAAAAATATAGTAACATGATAGAATAAAAAAAACAGGAACGAAAGTTCCTGTTTTTTTGTATATAAGGTAATATTATTCAATTCTTTTGAGCTCCATAGCTTTCATACCTTCGATAGGTTTTGGAGTACCTGCTCATTCGATGACAGTACACCAGAAGGAACTTCCTGGATCTACGGTAATAGTTCCCTGTAAGGTCACACTCAAGGTACTGACATTCACGCCTCCTGAAGTCACGGTACCTGCGACTGGTCAGCTTCCTTTAGCTCCTAATGTATCGGTACAGGTTTTCTTGTCTTTATTAGCTCCGAAAAGGTCGAATTCGCTTGATGGTCCGCCAGCATCGACTCTTCATTCCCAAGTTGCCTCCAGCTTACCATTTTCGTTCGCCATACCTTTGACTGCAAGACTAATCTTTCCATGCCATGCTCATTGGACCAAAGAATATTCAACTCATCCGCTCAATGCTCAGTTCTCTATGATTACTTTGATAGGAAGCACTGCATCTTTGCCCAAGGGCATTTTGAGTTCATACACACCGTCAAAGACTGATGCATCGATATAGGTCTTGATAGCTGCCTTTACCAGATCATCTATCTTGGAAGCTATGAGATTATCGATGTAATCCGCATATCATTCACCAAGCGTTTTGAGTAATGCTTCCTTATATCCTTGGAGAGAATGCTCCATATTGAGTTTGACGAATTCCTTGAAACTTTGGTTCGCACCTTCAGTCATATTACCATAGATGCCTTTAAATCCTTGCTTGATCATATCAGCGAATTTCTGAGTGAGCTCTTTGCTCATCACTTCCAACTGTGCGACTACCGCCTGTTTGCCTTCCATTTCCAACGAGGTAGAGATAAGTTTCGCTACTTGGGAAGGAGTCAATTTTGCATTCTTGAGAATCTCAGCCGTCACTGATTTGAGCTGGTTGGCCTCCAGGTTTTTGGACATTTGAACGAGATAATTATATCCTTTGGATGCTGATCGTTTCGTGAGCTCTTTGCTAGCTCCCAACGCTTGAGAACCTTTGACGATAACCTTGGAACCTCCGATGAAAGAGAGTCCTACGTCAAGCATCCCTTCAGTGATTTGGCCTGCGGTAGATTGTTTATCAGCGATTTTATAGATTCATTTGCCGAGTCCGGTGAACATACTCACCGTCATTTTGGTGATACCACCGACTGCTCGTGACGTCCGTCCTTTACCAGCGACATATTCGACTGCACCTCATGCAGCATCTCCGGCAGTATTCTCGAGCCGTTCCATACCTTGTCCGGCATTCTTCCATATCTCTGATCAGGATTTTCCTTGGTCATAATTACCTTTGATTTGTGTGAAATTGCCTTTGACGGTAGAAGCGGTATCAGTCACGAGATCGGTCCATGTCTGATTGCTACCAACCGTATAATAGCTAGCCATAGCCAAATCCATCGGTGTCTTGGTGATAGCGCTGACGGAATCTAATCCCACGCCTACGGCGGTCTGTGCTTTACCAAATCATGATTTGATAGTTTCTCGAGTGAAGGTAGCTGCATTACCGAAGGTAGAGGTTCATTTGCTCTCAAGCACATCGCTTGCCGCTGCCAATGATTCATCTGATTTTGCCTGTACAGTAGGTATAAAGAGTGAAAGCAGTGTAGGTGACGGTTGGCTAGACCAGGAAAGTAATTTGCTGGTATCTACGCTATCGATCTGTTTCTGGATAAGCGAGGAGAATGAGGCGATCTGTGCAGTATATTCGTTGATGAACTGGATATTTTCTTGGGTCAGTTGTTTGGATGTTTTGAGTGATTTTCCTTTTTCCTGGACCGCAGGCATTTGCTGATTGAGGTAGGCGATGCTTGCTTTGGCGACGAGATAGTCTGCAGTCGCAAGTTGCTTAAACTCATTATTGAGTATCGACATCGTCGTCTGGAGTTTCTGAAGATCAGGATTGAGTGCATCGAGATTTTTACAGAGTTTCTCATATTGCTTATAGGCATTGATGACATTCTTGGGTGCTCAGGAGAGCGCATTTCCTAGTGCGATACTCTGAGTCACCGTATGTCGGAAGTCATACCATACGCTCGAAGCGAGCTCAGTAGCAAGGAGTGTTTTCTGATATTTCATCTGGGCTTGGGCATACGCATTTCCGCTTCCATTGAAAGAAATACTTTCATAGCTCAGTTGGATCGCACGTTCTTTGGTAGCCAGCGCGATACGTTGTGAGGCAAGCTGTTTGGCATTTTTATTAAATCCTGGTGCCTGCGCCAAGACATCGAGGAAATCAAGATATTTTTCTTGATGACGGGTAAGGTCGTACATAAGCTTGATGCTTGCCTGATAGAGGGCATCGCTTGTTTCCATGATCTCTTGTACTTTAGCAAGTTTCGCGCTCTCGAAGGATTCATACCCTGGCAATGGCAAAGGGCTGACATAGAGAGGTCAAGCGGACATCGCCATCCCGAATGTTTCAGAATTGGTGAAAGCATTGACCGTATGTGCATCGGTCGGGAAGTCGAATCATAACTGGCTAGATCTGGTAGTAGCGCAACCGCTAAACATACTGGATACAAAGACCAGCAGCACTCCAAAAATAGAAAGACGACGAAACATGGGTGATATATTAGAGAGTAAAAACGATGAATTATCGTGCAAAGGTTTATCTCGCTTTTCTTTTCTGGATCAGGAAGTTGAGGAAGGTGAGTATACAAAGCGCAAAATAGGTAAACATAAAATATTTACCGAAGAATGCTGCATGGGCATACACTCCACCAGACCATATACCAAGCAGCCCTAGAAGATAAGCCGATGGGATGATGATAAGCACGTATGGTGAAAGTTCTTTTGCTTTTTTGCTGATAAGTACGTAGAGGAGTCCTGTAAGGAAATTAGAGATGCCAAAGATTCCTAGCAGGAATAATTGCTCATTATCTTGGGTAAGGAGGGGAAGTCTCGCAAAGGTTGTCGCTGACCAGGTCAGAAAAAAAGTATGCATGATTCATCTGATGATGTCAGTGATTCCTAGGAGAAAGAGGACCTTTGATGGGAGTCGGAAGATATCTTTCATCTTATTATTCATGGAATGATGGGAGGAAAAATAAAATAATATATCAAAAATAATATAACAATGAGTATCCATTTTCTCGTAGCTATCAAGGAGAGATGGAAGCAGAGAAAAAATCAATGAAATATGTTTTTTTATTGTGTTTCACACCACATTCGCTACTATACAGACAACTCCATTTTACTTCTCTCACTCATCCATGAAAAAGATTTTCTACAGGATACTGACCGTGATCCTCTGCATGATTACTGCTATCCTCCTCTATGAACTTTTCGAATTAGCCTATCTTTCACTATTCTCTACAGCTCCAAATTATCATATTTTAGCACCGCTCGCGCTGCTTCGAGTCGTAGCTGCAGGTATCGGAGGGATTTTTCTTGGGCCATACCGACGGCATATTGTCTATGTCGAGAAGAGATATCGGAAGAAAATGTGGATATTTGCAAAGAAGAAAAAATAATATTTATCTGATAAAAAAAATCATGAAGAAGATGATATATCTCGCAGCAATGCTTTCTATGATGATAGGATATACCTCCGCTCAGGGAGTGAATTTTAGCTTCACATTACTGCCTGCGCCTGCAACCAAAGAATTCAAAGAAGCATACGCATTCGCTTCCCAGAAAGGGATCACGACGCAGCCGACACTCCAGCAAGCGGATATGGAAGGCAAACTTCTCAGGTCGCATATGGCAAAAATGCTGGCCAATTATGCAACCAATGCATTGCATCTCTCAGCAGATACAGGAAAAAATTGTCATTTCGATGATCTCGCAGGACAATCGGAAGAGATAAAAGATTCCATCATCCTAGCGTGTCAGCTTGGCATTATGGGTGTGGGGATTACGAGTTTCACTCCTGAGGGTAGAGTGACAAGGGCAGAATTCTGAACCTCATTATCCAGGATGCTCTACGGCAACGTATATAATGACGGTACAGAGTTTTATTCTCACCACCTAGAGATACTCAAAGAGAAAGGTATCATCACAAGCAGTGATCCGGATTTACAGGAACTCAGAGGATATGTCATGATCATGCTGATGAGAGCAGATACGAAAAAATAAGTATATAGTTTCTATATCAAAAAATCACAGGTTCATCCCTGTGATTTTTAGGAAACAGCAAAACAAGAGGGGAACATCCTATTGCTTGAAATAGACATATCCGAGATACGGCACCGGAGCTACAGCAACTATCCGCCGGATGACCTGTGTCCTGATAAAGAAGTCAGTGAAATAGATGCCGAAGAGGATACCGAAGCAGAAGATGCACCGCTTAAATAACAAGAGTTGCCGTCCTGTCCGTTTGGATGGATGGAAGAGTGTAAATTTCATGAGACCGAACATAAGGGATAAAAAGAGCTATGAACTAGCATAGTCTTTTCAAAAAACAAAACAAAGAGAAAAAAATCACCGCAGCGAGGGTGGAGATGACTTCGAAAGATGATATGTATGGACTTGACTTGTTACAAATGTTGATTATAACGATATCACGATCAATGTCGATCGCAACAAAAATATCATGACCATGACCAAAGAACACAAAAAAAATGCTCGTGGTAGTACCCACGATAGGCATACCGACCGAGATAGGGCGGTAAAAGATCAGAAGAAGACAAAGAACGGGAATTACAAACCCAACAATGGTAAACGAAGGTGATTTTAAGAAATGCTAGAGAGGTCAGTTTTCTGGCTTCTCTTCTTTTTATCTGCATATATATGCTGATGACTAATCTCTATATCTATATAAAGACCCCTGAGGTAGGGTATGCAAATGCGGATGCTCATATAGTGGAACATTGTGCGGTAAATAGGGAGAATATTTCTCTGCAAGATTTTTTCGGACTATGTGATATACAAGGAGAATCTTATGTCGGATATACAAGATATGATGTCTATGAAAAAATCGATATCGAAAAATTCATACAAGGGCTTTGTGCTCCTTTGGACAAAAAAGTATTCAAAAAAGAGCTATTAGCATACAAAGAGGAGACAAAACATCCCTCATTCGCAGATGTTCTCAAGAAAAAAATAGAGAAATTGATGTATGCTCCTATGGATACGCCCAACAAGAAAAATCCTTCTCGAGAACAGGTGAATACTTATCATACTCAACACTATACGAGGAAAAATATGGTGATCTGCACATGAACATACAAGATACTCGAGAATACTCTCCCGATAAAGACGCCATGAACATGGTCGCTATCCATCAAAAAACAATGTTCATTATCTCTCTGAGGAGAGATGCATAAGATAAGCATACTTCCCTATACACATCGGAAATCACAGGTGCTATTGTATTTTATAGAATTCTTATATGATACTTCTATGGAATACCAGCAAAGATATCTGCTATGAATATATGATGTTCCTACATCATGCATGATAGAGATGAGTGAGTACCTAGCGATAGCGATCCCTAAGCATCTACCATGCGATATATCGATAGATTTCCTGAATGAGGCAAAGAGACATTTCTGCGATATTTCGCTCGATGAATATGCAAGGAAAATAGAGATCATAAATCTACTATATATCTGACAACTGCCGACAGATAAAGAGATCAGGGACTTTATCCAATCTCTTGATATCGAGATGATTAAGAAAATCACAAGTCCTAGCATTGCTGTATGATCTTAACGTATGGATTTCTATAGGTTTAGGAACAAAACAGCAATCATCTGCTATGATATATTACAGCTGCTCCATAGAGAAGTTCTACTGTAAGAACAGGCTTGTTAAATGTTTTTTTCGCTGGTGGGACCTCGCCATTTATAGTTATATTGCCTCCTATTTCTGCCATTGGTAAATTTTCCGAATAAAAACTTGCATTTAAAACTATTTTGGCTATACTTAAGTTACCAATAATCTCCCAAGCCTCTACGCAAGCATGCTAAAAGTGGGGGATTTTTTTGTTAAAATTGATTTTTTTGGATGTTGAGTTTATAACTATAAAGGTCGGTTTTTCAATCGGAAACGACAAGTTTGATTCCATAAAAAACAAATGTGATATATTTATGTTATTTGTTTTTTCAAGAAAACATTTATAGAAAACAAAGATTTTTCTCTTGAAATTGCGAATCAAATAGCTATTATGTCAATAATATAATGCAATAAAAGTGAATAAATGTTTTTTTTTTGCTGTATTTTACTAAATCTCTTTGAAAATTTGCATTATTTTAAGATTCGGTTATAATTATATCAATACAATCATTTAACCACTAACATTATTATCATGGCAAACAAATGAAAA
>Ga0194044_10000304_pt1 | contig 23754 bp, 27 predicted proteins | sample JunL4417m_MetaG_FD_155460 | JGI IMG/M metagenome (GOLD analysis project Ga0194044, IMG submission 155460) | Anoxic zone freshwater microbial communities from boreal shield lake in IISD Experimental Lakes Area, Ontario, Canada - Jun2016-L442-17m | ecosystem: Environmental > Aquatic > Freshwater...
GCAGTTTGCTGACCCCTTTTCAATACCCTGCTGGATGCGGTCGACCTGTGTTACAAAGATATCGTCCCCGCACACGAGGCACCGGTTCCCGATCCGGGTGTTGAGTTCAGCAAATGCGTCAAAATCGTCTTCATGGAGGGGATCTTCAACGTAGACAAGGTCGTAACTGTCGACGAGCTCTGCAATGTATGTGATCTGATCTTCAGTGGAGCGGACCCGGTCACGGTACTTGTATCCTTCCCCGTTCCACATCTGGCTCGCCGCAACGTCGATTCCCATATCAACTGAGATATTCATCTCATCTGCGACAAGTCCGGTCGCCTCGGCAATAAGTTCAAATGCGAGGGCATCATCGATCTGCGGTGCCCACGCACCTTCATCACCCTTGCCGGCAGCAATGCCGCGTTTCTTTAAGAGTTCCTTTACGTGCCGGTGGACGGCAGCGTTGGCAAAGACCGCCTCTTCAACATCTGTTGCATCGCGGGGGACAACTAGGAACTCTTGGATCTCGGTTGCATTTTGAGCGTGTGCACCGCCACCGATGATATTTCCCAGCGGAAGTGGCATCTCATTCACAAAAGCGCCGCCAAGATAGCGGAAGAGCGGCATACCTATCGCGGATGCAGCCGCTTTTGCGTTTGCAAGTGAGAGTGCGACTGCGACATTGGCACCGATCGCGGAGAAGTTTGCAGTCCCGTCAATGTCACGGAGCTGCATATCGAACCCCTCCTGGTCACACGCATTCATACCGATGAATGCAGGGATCACGTTCTGGAGGGCGTTATCGATCGCCTCTCTTGGAGGTATAACCTTAGCCTCCAGCGTCCCGGTGCTGGCTCCGCTTGGTGCTGCTGACCTGCCAAAGCCGCCCGATGTGTGAATGTCGGCTTCGACCGTGGCATTGCCCCGGCTGTCCAGGATGGTCCGCAACTCGATTGCCTCGATGGTTGTCATTCGGCATCTCTCCTTTTACTTTCTCTTTACGGTAATGGGGATACTGTTCGCGTTGTATTCCTCGATTGCGATCTCCAGGGGATCGATCCGGGAAGTCGTAACAAGTAGCGGAGCACCCATAGATATCTGCAGAGCCCTTGCTCCAATAATTCTCGCCCGTTCGTACCGGGTATATGTCTGCGTCGGCATTCCTTGTCCTCAAACTTTTTTTTGTTGGATTCTACAATTTGAAAATGGGGTCGCTGAGATTTGAACTCAGGTCACTGCGTCCCGAACGCAATAGGATAGACCAGGCTACCCTACGACCCCGCGTTCTCATGTCGCTTACTGGTACGGGTTGAGCTCATCAATGATCTCTTTATGGGTGAGAATCATGCGCCTGCAGCAGTATCGGGAGATACCGAGATCGTCGAGGATCTTTTTAGGATCCTCGCCTTTCCCCCGCCGCTCTTTGAATTCTTCCCAGGCTGTGGAAATTGGTTTTCCACAGGTGAAACATCGTACGGGTATCAAGATTTTCGACCTCTCAATTTATCTTTTATCTTAACGATAAGACTTTTGGAATTTCTTTCTTGCTCCACGACCATGCGGCTTCTTTGTCTCTTTCTGCCGCGAGTCGTTCACAAGGAGCGTTCTGTCGTAATTGAGAAAGATATCCTTAATCTGGGGATCGTTTGTCCACTCAAGGATACCGCGGGCAAGCGCGGTACGGACCGCTTCCGCCTGCCCCATGACACCGCCGCCTAAGACGTCAATGGTCACATCGATGCCGGTTGTTGCATTGGGCACAAGGAGGAGCGGTTCGGCGATCTTCATCCGGGTCGTCTCGCTGCCGTACTGTTCGAGCGGCACGGAGTTGATCCGGATTACGCCTTTGCCCGCCTTTAACGTCGCCCGTGCGATTGCCGTCTTGCGTTTTCCGCTTGTGTTAATGATCTTTGCTATTTTGTTTGTCATTTTGACCACCTTAGAACTTCGCTCCAAGCGAGGTGCATACTGCGCCAAGTGTAACAAACTGCGGGTTGTTCAGCCGGTCCATGTGCGCTTCTTCGAGGACTTCTAACTCCTTTCCGACATACTGTACAGGAACTCCTACATAACACCGGATCCGCTTCATCGCATCGACTCCACGGGGGCGCTTGTATGGGAGCATCCCCCTTATCGTACGCTTCATGATGTGGTCAGGTCTCCGGGGGAAATAGGGACCCCAGTCAGCTGAACCACGGACGCGCTTGTGGTCGTAGTTCGCGAGCACGCGTGCCCGGCTTCCTGATATGATTGCCTTCTCCACGTTCACTATCGCGATCTCTTCACCTGCAAGAGCACGCTGCGCAGTGAGGCTTGCAAGCCTGCCGAGGATGAGGCTGTCGCCGTTGATTACTGTCACCATCTTCTTCTCACCTCAGGATACGGATACCGCTTCCTTTCGGGTTGTCCTGCAGGAGCTGCTCGATCGTCATGCACTCGCCATTTGCGTCCCTGATTTTGCTTGTTGCCGATTCAGAAAAATTCAGCGCTGCAACTTTCACGGACTGCTCCAGCACGCCGCTGCCCAGTACCTTTCCGGGGACAATGATCGTCTCCCCGTTCTGGGCATAGCGGTTGATCTTGGACAGGTTGACCTCAGCGTAATTCCTGTTCGAGGTCTCCAGCCTGTTTGCGATCTCGCGCCAGATTTTTGCCTCATTCTCACGTGACTTGTTCTTCAAGAGCAAAATGAGGTTGGTAAGACGGGGGTTCGTCTTCTCCACTAGTCTTGTCATTTCTTTTCCTCCCCTAAAATTTCGCTTATCTGGTTCTCCAGCTCGTCTGACTGCTCCTTGAGGTACATGAGTGCCCGTTCCATGATCTCCTTTGCGGGCAGTGACCCGTCGCTCTCGACCACGAAAATAAACCGGTCGGGTTCTGCGGAGATCCGGATTGCGGGTTCATCCCCGATACCGGTTGTCATGCATGCCTTCTCACAGAGCCGGCACATGGAGCAGTCGGGGAGCTTGCCATTCACTACCTTGATCTTCTTACCTTTGGGACCCAGCACTTCAAGAATTGCACGGGGACATTCTTCCACGCACATCCCGCACGCATCGCACGCATCGCTGATTGCGATGACAGGGTAGTTCTTGTACCCGCATACGAGCGTCGGCTGCCACTTCGCGTGCTCCCGTCCGGTATTGAGGACGGCACGCGCCTCTACGACAAGTTTCTGTCCCTTCGTGAGTTTCACTATGGGGATATTCCCGAACACCGGCGTCGCTTCCGGATCCTGCGGGATCAGGTCACTTGACATGACCACTTTCGGTCCTTCGACGCTTAATGTGAAGGTCGCAATGCAGCCCGGGCATCCTGCCCCGCTGCATGCGCATTTTTCCTGAGTCGTGTAGGTAGTAAGGTCGGTCTTAATCGGGATGAGCCCCAAGCGGTGTGCCAGCATCTCGTCAAAAAGTGCACTCGTGTTATCATAGATGCGCACATCTTCAATGGCAAGGGTCGGCACTTCGGATATCATTGCCCTGCGGAATGCATTGGCAAACCCCGGGCTCGCCCCGGAGAGGGTGAATCGTGCAAGGGTAGCGTCCAGACTCGCGAATTCGATCTCCATCACACTCTCCTTCCTCGTCTGCCACCCTTTGGACGGCATGAATCGTGCGGGACGGGTGTAACATCTTCAATGCGACCGATTCGCATGCCAGCGCGGGCAAGTGCCCGTATTGCTGCCTGTGCACCGGGTCCCGGGCTGCGCTGCTTGCCCTGTCCGGGAGCCCGTACCTTTACATGGACCCCGACAATACCCTTCTCACGGGCGATTGCAGCGACGTTTCCTGCCATCTGCATTGCCGCGTAGGGTGAACTCTCGTTCCTGTCCTGCTTGACCACCATGCCGCCGCTCGACTTTGTGACGGTCTCTGCACCGGAGAGATCTGTCAACGTGATGATCGTGTTGTTGAACGAGGCGAATATGTGTGCGACGCCCCACTTTTCCTTCTCATTTGACGCCATATTATCTCACCCCTGCTGGTTTTGTGATGCGTGTGCGCTCCGCGTGGGAGTCTGCAACAAACGGCGATTTGCCGTAGTAGGTGATCTGGGGCTCTTCGACACGGGTCACACGGTAACCCGGGATATCGACGCGCCTTCCGGCAATCGCGATGTGCCCGTGAGTGATGAGTTGCCGTGCCTGCTTTGGCGAACGGGCAAACCCTTTCCGGTGAACAATGGTCTGGAGCCGGCGTTCGAGCTGTGCCTTGACCTTGAGCGAGAGGACATTGTCGATGTCTGCATCGGGACCGAGCAGCCCGGCGCGCTGCATGTGGCTGATCAACTCTGTCTTCTTTGCCTCTACGAGTGTCCTGTCCGTAGTGCTCGACATGAGGGCGAGCAGGCTGCGGGCTGCCTTGCGGTACTTGCGCAGGATGCTCTGCGATTTCCAGACTTCACGCTTGTTGCGCAGTCCGTACTCGATGACGAGGCGGGTCTCTTCCTCGATCCTCGTCTTTTCGAAGGGGCGCTTGGGGGTCTGGTAGGACTTGTGATTCTTTCCCGGGTATCCCATGGCTTACGCACCTCCCTCTCTCTTCTTCTTCACACCGACGGTCATGCCGGTTCTTCCGGTCGACTTGGTGCGCTGCCCGCGGACTTTCTGACCGGTCTCGTGCCGGATGCCCTTGTAGCAGCGGATTTTCCTCATCATGTTGACGTCTTCGTCCTGTATGAGGGTGAGATCTGAACCAAGGAGGTGCTTTGACTCACCCGTATAGACGTCTTTTGGACGGTTCGTCATCCATGACGGGATCTTCGTTGTGTATTGTTCAACAGCGGTGCGGAGCCGGTTGACCGACTCTTCGTCCATGCGACCGAGCAACGCGTATTCGTCTACGCTTGCCATACGGGAGATAACCGTGGAGGTATGCCTGCCGACGCCTTTTATGCCGGTCAGGGCAACCCGCACGGATTTCGTCCCGTCCAGATCGGTAGTACCAATCCGTACAAAATATTTTATGTCGTCTTCCTGAGCCATCCAATCCCCTCGATAGTGAGATTTTCTCTTTATAGCGCTGAGGGAGGGATTTGAACCCTCGAGTCCCAAGGGGACACAGGTTTAGCAAACCTGCGCCATACCAGGCTTGGCTACCTCAACAGAGGAATCTCGCATCTTTGTCAGACACTCGCAGTGGGTATACACTGCTCCATGAATGGTGCTTTATAATATGGTTAGGGTGGAGTAATAAGCGTTTGGTAGATCCAATCCATGTCTATGTACGGATTGGAGTGGATATGAATAGTTCCGGATTTTTCGGATGAATTTTTTGATGAGGATTTGTGTTTTTACAAAGGCTGTTTTAGAGGCGCTCCAGTGCCTGCCTGCCGGTCATGCCGGTCTTGATCCCGCGCCCCATTGCTGACCGGTTCGCCTCTTTTACAATCCCTTTTAAAAGGTCGTTAATATCCACGATCGATGGACCGATCGCGGGTCGTACCTTTGCTGCGGGATAACTGAATGAGTCCAGTGCCGATACGTCGAAGGCTCCGCATCCAACCATCCCCTTATCAGTCGTCACGGCAACGAGATTTGCCGGACCGAGCGGGATGATAAACCCATCCGCTTCTTTTGTGGTCAGTTGTACTTTTACCTGCTCCATAACAATCCTGAATGATGGTTGGCGTGAGGGAATAATAATCATGTGGCATGAAGATACGATAGTTTTAGGTTGTGCGTGACAAACTGTAGCACACTAAAGATAGGGTATAGGAGAATCATGGACAAGAACCTGCGGATGCTGCTATCGGATGTACAAGGCGGTCACCGGCTCAGCGATGATGAAGCGCGGAAATTATTCCAGTTACACACACGGGATGTGTGGGAGGTCGCCACTGCCGCAGATGAGATGCGCGAGCAAACGGTGGGCAATGCCGTCACGTATGTCAGGAACCAGAATATCAATGTGACCAATATCTGTGTCAATAACTGCGGGTTTTGCGGTTTTTCAAAAAAGTCCGGCGAGAATGGGATTTATTTCCATGACCGTGAAGCGATCCAGAAGAAAGCCGCGCTCGCACGCTCACGGCAAGTGACCGAGATCTGCACGGTAAGCGGGCTGCACCCGGCATTTACCGCGCAGTCTTATATTGACGTCTACCGCTGGATCCACGAAGCGGCGCCCGGTGTTCACCTCCATGCAGGCAACCCGATGGAGGTTGCCTACGCGGCAAAGAAGAGCGGGATTAGTACAAAGGCGGTGCTGACCCTGATGAAAGATGCCGGGCTCGGCTCGATGTGCGGGACTGCAGCGGAGATCCTTGTCGATGCAGTGAGGGAAAAGATCTGCCCCCAGAAGATTACCACCGCTGAATGGGTGCGCATTATCCGGGAGGCGCACAGTCTTGGTATCCCAACAACTGCCACCATCATGTACGGGCACTGCGAGAGTGACGATGACCGGGTGCGCCACCTCGCGCTCCTCCGTGCGATACAGGATGAGACACACGGGTTTACCGAGTTTGTCCCGCTCTCATTCATACACATGAACACGCCACTCTACCAGAAAGGAATGGCACGGGCGGGAGCAACCGGAAGAGAAGATCTCCTGATGGTCGCCGTTTCCCGTCTTTATCTGGACAATTTCCGGAACATCCAGGTCTCATGGGTGAAAGAGGGGATCAAGATGGCGCAGATGGGGCTTTTGGCTGGCGCAAATGACCTTGGCGGCACCATGTTCGAGGAGAGCATCTCAAAAGGGGCAGGTGCGACAAATACTGATTATCTTGACCCGGCAGAGATGCAGCGGGTGGCTGAAGATATCGGCAGGACACTCGTGCGCCGGACCACGCTGTATGAACTGCGTTGAAAAATAAGTTTTAACGGCGATTGTTCAATCGTGATGAGGGTTGAGCAGGCGCACAATTTTATCGCCGATCTTTTGTGCCTTACGCACTGCCTCTTCATCCCTAAGGACTGCACCTTCTTCATAGCCCACTCCTTTTACCGAGCCTAAAGAAGAGAACTCATGTGAGCTCAGGAAACCCTCGATCGTCTGAATCGTGCGGTTGGCGCCTTTTTGTGCCTGCACCGCGACTGCCACACCCTTTCGTCCCGCAAGCTTCCGGTCATGGTACAGTGAATAGGTACGGTCAATGAAATTTTTCAAATGCCCGCAGACATCGTAGTAATAGGTGGGGGATCCGATGATGAGCACCTCGCAGTCCAGCACCTCCTGCACAATTGCGCTCCAGTCATCGTTCTCAATTATACACCACTTCTTCTTCTTGCAATTCTCACAACCGAGACAGGGATGAATCTTCTTCCCGGCAAGGGAGATAAATTTGGTTTTTAATCCTGCTTCTTCACAGCGGTCGAGAATCACTTTGATGAGCTGAGCCGTATTGCCATCCTTGCGCATGCTTCCCGATAACCCGAGCACTTTCATATGTTACCCTTCACTTCCGGGTTAATGATAGTTTTGATGGCGGGATGCAGTTTCAGGGTCCTGAATGCTGCGATAATCTCATCTTTTGGATCATGGCTCCGGTACAGGAGATGGGATGTGCAGGCACAATCGCTGCAGCCGAAATGCCGTATTCCGGAACCTCCGAGTGCACCGGCAAGCTGGCATTCGAGGTGATCCTCAGTGAGCGCATAGACCGCATACAGGAGTTCGAACCGGGAGTCGGTCAGGATATAATCGACGTGCCATTTCGGGCGTCTGTGGCACTCCCGGGCGAGATGGCAGTGCCGGTCAAGACGTTTTAATCCCCCGGAGCCTAAGGCAGAACCGATATAGATATGAAAGCCGCTGGGAAACGAGATCTTTCCCAATGCCCCGATACCTGTTGTGCAGGCAGAATTCCGAAAGACGAGGCAATAGATTCCCTTATCCATAACCGCTCTTTATGAGATCCCGTGCTGCTGCAATGTGTTGGCTTCCCCCGCAGTCGACCGGCATCCCGTGCCCCGGATAGAGTTCCTCGACATCGAACCCGGTCAGCCGGTCAAGGGAACGGGTAAGGTCTGCCCGGCTCCCCCCGAAAAAGTCATAGCGCCCGAACCCCCCGTCCGTAAAAACTGTATCGCCGCTGATCAGCACCCGGTCATTTTCGGCATAGAGGCAGATACTGCCCGGCGTGTGCCCCGGCGTGTGCAAGACGCGGAGCGTCCCTATCGTATCCCCTTCCGCGAGCATGATATCCGGCACGATGCCGGGCGGACGGGCGCCGAAATGCATAGAGAGACAGCGCATCTCATCGAGTAGTCCCGTCGCGTCGTTTCTATGGATCGCAACCTTCGCGTTGCACATATGAGCGATCTCTTTTATGTGAGCAGTATGGTCAAAGTGGCAGTGGGTCAGAACAATTGTGTCGATTGCGTCTTTGTACGGTCTGACTGCCATGGGCGTCACGCCCGCATCGACAAGAACACTCCCGTAAATATACGAATTGGAAAAGAGATCCCCCTCGGAAATCCACTGGACTTGCATGCACAATAATAAGGACTCCCGGCAGATGTTTCTTATGGATTTGCTTATCCGCAGGTGCACCCGCGAAGTACCGGCAGAAGTAGTGACGGCAGCACGAGCGGAGGGTATGGAGCCTGCGCGGATGGCGCGGAGTGTGGCAACCGGAAGAATTGTGATCCCGAACAACCCGAAACGGGAGCATCATCTCTGCGCCATTGGAGAGGGGTGTCTTGTAAAAATCAACGTGAACGTTGGCACGTCCGGCGCACGGTGTGATCCGGCACTTGAAGAAGAGAAGGCACGGGCAGCCCTCGCAAATGGCGCCGATGCGATCATGGACCTTTCTACCGGGGGGGACCTTGTCGCCATCCGGAAAAAGATGCTTGAGCTCGATACGACCGTTGGCACCGTGCCGATCTATGAGGCGGTCCGGCGGGCGGGAAATGCCGGTGATGTTGATGCGGATCTGCTATTTTCCGTGATCCGTGAGCATTGCCGGCAGGGGGTGGATTTTTTAACGCTCCACTGCGGCGTGAACCGTCAGGCGCTCGCGGCGCTCAGGTCTGATCCCCGGGTGATGGGTGTGGTGAGCCGGGGAGGTGCGTTCCACTGTGCGATGATGGTGCAGCGGGAAGAGGAAAATCCTCTCTATGCCGAATTTGATTACCTTTTGGAGATCTTAACTGAGCACGATGTCACTATCAGCCTTGGAGACGGGATGCGCCCCGGTTGCCTGCAGGATGCAGAGAAACTCGCAAAGACCGTGGAGTACGTAAACCTCGGAACACTTGCGAACCGGGCAATAAAAGCCGGTGTCCAGCGGATGATCGAGGGCCCGGGGCACATACCCCTCGATCAGGTGGGCTACAATGTCCGGACGATCAAGGAAGTGACCGACCATGCCCCTCTCTACCTTCTCGGACCGATCGTGACCGATATTGCGCCGGGCTATGACCACGTTGTCTCTGCGATTGGCGGGGCGGTTGCCTGCCAGAACGGGGCAGATTTCCTCTGTATGGTCTCCCCGAGCGAGCACCTTGCGCTTCCGCAGGTTGAGGATATCATTGAAGGCACCCGGATCGCAAAGATCGCCGCTCATATCGGAGACACCGTCCGGCGCCCGGAAGGGTACCGGATGGAGCGCGAGGTGCAGATGGCGGATGCCCGGCACCGGCTGGACTGGGAGGAGCAGTTCCGGCTCGCCCTGTTTAGTGATCCTGCCCGCCAGATCCACGCCCGCGACGGAGATACGGAGACCTGTTCGATGTGCGGGGATTTGTGTGCGGTGAAGATGGTCAGGGAATTGTTTGAGGGGCTGGACAAAAAGGAATAATCATTCTTGTTCTTCGCTGGTTTTTAATCAACCCTCCACCCAGCATTCGGGAAAACGCCCAACGGTCTGTTACGGGAAAAAATGTGAAAAAACCGGAGGGGTCCGGTCATGCGGCGAGCCGGTATAGGGCATGGTTTTACTTTCGTCCCAAAAGTTCCCGCACCATTGCTGAGACGTGCACGGATTGCTCTTCTTCGCTCATCTCCGGGTTTTTGAACCGGGTGAATCGCTCGCACATCAGCTCAGGACATTTCCCGCAGTGCGGCAGATTCTTTTCGGTCACGCAGCAGTCGTAGATCGGGCAGCAGTCAATACCCACAAAGGCATTCCAGAATGGTTTGCCCCCGGTCTCACTGCACCCCGAACACTCTTTTCCATGATAGTTGCAGTCGCTGCAAGAGTACCCGCACACGGTCTCGATCTTCTTTGCCATACCTACTGGTCTGAAAACGGCATGATAAATGGTTGTGTCTGAACAGTGAAACTGATCGTGACAGGCTCAATGATATGCTTCGAAACGATCCAGCATATCCGTGATATTTTGTGAATGCGTTAATATGTTGACCACCAACACACTGTCATACGAGTGAAAAAAGATGGACCTGAACGAATTGCTCGAAGATAACCGCGGCGGGATCCTCTCGCTCGCGAAGAAGTACGGGATCATTGGCATGGACATCACCGGATCTGATGCCGGGTGCGAGGTGTTTGATGGGGGAGGCATTGCGTTTCTTGTCGAGTTTACCCCAGGTGCGTCTCCTGACACCCACGAAAAACTCCAGCGGGATCTTTTGGCACTGCTCGGACGCTCCGTGGAGTTGACATCAGCAGAGGAGATCGATGGGCACAAACGGCGCATTGTGATAAAAGAAGCGGTTCATGAATGACACGGGTTATGTATATCCGCAGATTGATTGCAGAACCCTGATGTCCGGGCGGGCTCATACCCTTTCACGGTAATTTTTTATTATTATTCTCGCGATTCGGGATTGGATAAAATGGCTCTCTGGAAATATGCCCAAAAAGACATGCACACTCAAAGCAGGATGGGTCAGAACCTCTCACATAAGGTAAAATACCTTCAAATTGTAGAGGTTTTCTTCCGCTGTTTATAAATGACTGCCTTTATTTTTAGTTTTGCCCCAGCCTGAAAGATGGGGTTTTACCCCAGGCACAGTTGATGTCATCCCTCAAATGCGATGACTCAAAAACAGAAAGGAGGGAGGTTTACTCTGTTGCCCGTTCGGTAAACACGATCGAACCCGAGATGCGGGAGATCCTGATCTTCACGCTCTGACCGGGTTTTGCATTCGCCACGTACATAATGTAGCGTCCCATCTTGACGACCCCATCGCCGCGTTTGGAGAGTGACTGGATCTCCACGTCCATCACCTGCCCCTCCTCAAGGTTCTCTGAGACCGGCTCAGTGCGGACTTTTCTCTTCCTCACCGGGCGGTGCCCCCCACAGGCATCGCAGCGCAACAGCTGGATCCGGTCATCCTTGACCAGGCGGGTGTCCGGTTTCCCGCACTCGGAGCAGATCACGTAGTCATCGACATAACTCTTGATGATCATCCGGATGAGCGAGATCTCAAACTTGCCGTTGAAAATTGCCCGGTTGCCATCAATCTTTCCGGATGTGCCCAGTTCGCCGAGCATATACTTCATCAGGTGATCCTTATCGCGGCGGATCTTATCGGCTATCTCAACAAAATTGTCAAGGATTGTGGTCTTGCCTTCCACGTATGCCTTCGCCTCGGGGACTATAAAACGTTCAGAGGACTCAGTTTTTTCTGATATATGTGAATATGCCTTTTTCAGGAGATCTTCATAGGTGTCCGTCATACTTGTATAATATAGAGGCGCCACCGATGAAAAAGTCTTTCCCAAAAGCAGTGAGGGGCGTGTTGAGGAGTATATCCTATTCTCTGCCAACACTAAAATGCGGATTCCAGTGACCGTGCTGTATAACAGATATTTTGTAATTATACGTGTAACCACTTATCATGACTTCTTTTATGCACCGGATAGAAGTTCACTATAAACAGGATCCCCGGTTAATATCCCGGACCGACAGAATCCGTTCCTTAGGTATCCTAGTCAGTAAAATCCATCTCGTTGATATCTACACTATCACCACCGGTTCAAGAAATTTCACCCATGACGAGCTTTGCAGCATCGGTGCACAACTCATGAACCCTGTCGTCCAGGAATATACCATAGACAAACCGACAGAGGCTGTTTTTGATTATGCAATTGAGGTAGGATTTCTCCCGGGCGTAACGGATAATATTGGTACAACAGCGAAACAGACCATCGAGGATTATTTCTCAATCCGGTTTAAAGAGGGGGAATCCGTTTATAGTTCCCAACTTTTTTTTGTCTGCGGGACCATTTCAAAAGATTCCTTAAAGAAACTTACCGCAACGCTTGCAAATCCGCTTGTAAACCGGGTGTATATCAAAACTTTTGATGAATACAGAAAAAAGGGGATGGCACCCTCCTTACCCATTGTCCATTTAGATGAACTTCCGGTTGCAGAAACCGTTGATCTTGATATAGATGACAAAGCACTTGCCCGGTTGGGAAAAGAGGGAATACCGGATACTATAACCGGACAACGAAGAGGTCCGCTCGCGCTCGATCTCCCCCAGATTCATGCGATCCGGGACTATTTTTCCCATAAAGGACGGAAGCCGACGGATGTGGAACTCGAGTCGCTCGCCCAGACCTGGAGCGAGCACTGCAAGCATACAATCTTTGCTTCATCCATGGATAACGACGTCCCTCGCGGGCTCTATAAAACCTTCATTCAGGAAGCCACCAATAAGATCCGCAGGGAAAAGGGGGACAAGGATATCTGTGTGACCGTGTTCACCGACAACTCCGGCGCGATCATCTTTGACGATAATCACCTTGTCACGCATAAAGTTGAGACCCACAACTCTCCATCAGCGCTGGATCCCTTTGGCGGAGCACTGACCGGCATTGTGGGGGTGAACCGGGATACGATCGGTTTTGGTCTCGGGGCAAAACCCTGTCTTAATGTCTATGGATATTGCGTAGGAGAACCTGATTCGGATCCGTTACTGTTCCGTGGTAAAAACAAAGCAAATCCCCTCCTTTCTCCCCGCCAGATCCTTGATGGCGTAGTAAGGGGCGTAGGTGTCGGGGGTAACTGTTCGGGCATACCCACTCCACAAGGATGGTGTTATTTCAATGACCGTTATACCGGCAAACCGCTCGTGTTTGCAGGTACTGTTGGTGTGATGCCGCGGAGATATAAGGGAAGAAACCTTTATGAAAAAGAGGCGAAACCCGGCGATCTTATTGTAATGGCTGGGGGACGCGTGGGTAAAGATGGCATCCATGGTGCCACATTCTCCTCAGAAGCACTGGACCCGGCGAGCCCGGTGACTGCCGTCCAGATAGGGGACCCGATTACCCAGAAGAAGTTGTCCGACGTCATCGTCAAGGAAGCAAGGGACCTCGGGCTGTACAGCAGTATTACAGATAACGGGGCTGGCGGGATTTCCTGTTCTGTTGCAGAGATGGCAAAAGAGTGCAACGGGTGCCATGTCTTCCTTGACCAGGTACCATTAAAATATCCCGGCATGGCGCCATGGGAGATCTGGATCTCAGAATCACAGGAACGGATGACACTTGCGATCCCAAAAGAGAAACTCGATGAATTCATGGACCTGGTTCAAAGGAGGGAAGTTGAGGCTACCGTGATTGGAAAATTCACGGATAGCGGGCGATGTGTTGTTGAGTATCATGGGGATATCGTCATGGACATTGACTTGGATTTCCTGCATGATGGTTTGCCCAAAAAGCACCTGAAAACTACTTACTCCCAAAAAAAGTTCCCGGAACCGAAAACCGCTTGTCCGGCGCGACTGGATCATACAATCCTGTCAATGTTACAGAGAAAAAACATCTGTTCAAAGGAGTTTATCTCTACCCAGTACGACCATACGGTGCAGGGGGGGCATGTCCTTGGACCGGTCCAGGGAAAAGGACGGGTGCAGGCTGTCGCATCGTTAACCCGTGTTGTGCCTGATTCTGACAAGGGGGTCGGATTATCGCAGGGCATATTCCCTTTGTATTCAGAGATCGACCCGTATCTCATGGCAGGTGCGGCAATTGACACTGCCATCAGGGGTCTTGTTGCAATCGGGATATCGCTTGATAAGATCGCGCTTCTTGATAATTTCTGCTGGTGCTCATCCGATGAACCGGAGCGGCTTTTCCAATTGAAACTGGCGGCAAAAGGCTGTTACGATTTTGCAACTGCATACGGGACGCCGTTCATATCCGGAAAAGACAGTATGTATAACGATTTCTCCGGGTTTGATGCAGACAATAACCCGGTCAGGATATCGGTGCCCCCGACACTCCTTATCTCATCCATCGGAATTCATGACGATGTGGCAAAAGCCGTGTCTATCGATGCCAAATTCAAAGGAGATTTGGTCTATTTCATCGGGGAAACGTTTCCGGAACTTGGGGGATCTGAATACTTCGCGTTTCTGGGCAGTATAGGAAACGCCGTTCCGAAACTGGATACTGAGAAAACAAAATCCCGGTACCAGAAACTGACTGCTGCGATAGCACAAGAGATTGTGGCATCGGCATATCCCATCAACCATGGAGGTCTGGCGATGGCTCTTGCAAAAGTCGCCATCGCAGGGCGCCTTGGTCTGGACATCACCATCCCATCCAGTGTACGACCGGATTATTTCCTGTTCTCCGAATCGCTGGGGAGATTTGTTGTAACGGTTTCCCCGGACAACAAAAAGGCATTTGAAAAGATGATGGCAGATGATGCGATGCTGGTGGGAACCGTTGGTGGTCGGGCTTTGCAGATCACCGGGCAAAAAACGATTGCGGATATCCCGGTTGAGGAACTTGAGACGGCATACAAATCACCATTCCTCGGGTACTAACAATGAAGACTACGGGCGATTTTAAAAAGGACCTTTCAGGGCAGGATCAAAAGAACACCGCGTCACATCCTGCAAAAAGTGACGAAAAAGCCATCATCATGAGTGGCTATGGGATAAATTCCGAAATGGAAACGCAGGAAGCGTTCTTACGGGCGGGGATGGATTCGGATATTGTCCATATAAATGACCTGATTGCGGGAAGAAAAAAGTTATCAGATTATCGTTTACTGGTTTTCCCCGGTGGTTTTTCGTATGGTGACGATACCGGCGCCGGAAACGCGTATGCAAACCGGGTGCGAAATAACCTGTGGGGAGATGTGGAGAAATTTTTAGATAACGATAATCTGGTATTAGGTATCTGTAACGGGTTCCAGATCCTCGCAAACCTTGGACTTGTGCCTGCGCTCAACAAAAAATATGAACGGGATATCGCCCTTATGCCCAACCGGAAAGGTGTACTTGAATGTCGTTTTGTTACCTTGAAACCCGTATCCGACAATCTCTGGACACGGGGTATAGACCGGCTGTACTGCCCGATCTCCCACGGGGAGGGGAATTTTTTCTGCGCTCCTGACACCCTGGTACATCTTAAAACAAAGAATTTGATCACGTTCCAGTACTGCAGGGATGACATGAGCCCGGCAAATGGTGAATATCCCTATAATCCCAATGGTTCCATAGAGGATATTGCCGGTATCACCTCAGAAGATGGAAAAGTCCTTGGATTAATGCCGCACCCGGAACGGGCAATGAACTTCACCAACCTGTATGACTGGCCATACCAGAAAGAAAAATTAAAACGGGAAGGAAAAAAACTGCCGCAGGAATCACTGAATATGCAGTTTTTTAAAAACATTGTAAATTATTTTTCTTAGCAGAGGATTGGTGGTGAATCCCTCCATATCACCATAGGTGACAAGAGTCTGATATCTGGGGTTCCGAACAGGTTGTCGTTATATCTTCCTTCACCGGGAACACGGATTGTCGCACGGATGCGCTGCGCTGCCGTAAGCACAGACCCGTTATACCCGGCAATCAGGTCGTCTGCTTTGCTGCCTGCACGAGTTTTACGAGTTCGCCGTTCTTCTGCTCATCCTCGATATCCTTCTGTTGGATTGCAAGCGCACCAGCAAAGTGCATCCCCCGTGCCTCAATCCATTTCCGCATACATGCTTCACTCTCTCCCGGTCTGCCGCCGTGCGTAACGAACGCGACTGCCCGCTTGCCCTCGCAGCCTTTCAGCGCGGCGATTGCTGCATGGATGACCGGTGTCGGCTTGAACGCCCATACCGGTGACCCGAATACCAGCAGATCGTATGCCGACACGTCAATTGCCGCTGGTTCGATGGGGGTCAGATCCTCGCTTCGCGCCTTTTTACACCGCAAAAGGAATCGTGTCAGTGCAGAATACGAGGCACGGTCATGCACCTCAACCAGTTGACCATCGCACGCAGAGGCGAGGTGCTGCGCAACATGACGGGTGTTCCCTGTCTCGCTGTGATAGATGATACAGATCTTCATCCGGATAGCATGGGCACTGCGAAAAAAAAAGGTTTTTTAAATTATCCCGATATCTGCCAGCGGACAAAAAAGAGAAGTGAAGATCACTTCTTCCGCTGGGTGGATTTCGGGGCAGGCTTCTTTGCCTTCTTCCCAGCAGGGGCTTTCTTTGCTTTTGGTGCTGCGACCGGCTCCTTCCTGAACTGGGGCATCATTCCACGGACTTCCCGCCCCACTTCCTCGATCATGTGCTCTTCATCAGCTTTTGTGAGCGCATTAAAGACCGGACGATTTACGAGGTTCTCAAGCATCCATTCCTTCGCAAACTCGCCGCTCTGGATCTCGTCAAGGATCTCCTGCATCGCTTCGTAGGCTTCCGGGCCGATCACCCGCGGTCCCCTCGTCAAGTCACCGTATTGCGCGGTGTTGCTGATGTACTTACGCATGTTCGTAAGCCCGCCTTCATAGATCAGGTCAACGATCAGCTTCGTTTCGTGAAGCACCTCGAGGTACGCCATCTCCGGTGCATACCCGGCATCGACGAGCGTCTCAAACCCTGCCTTGATGAGCGCGGTAGTACCTCCGCAGAGCACCGCCTGCTCCCCGAACAGGTCAGTTTCGGTCTCCTCCCTGAAGGAGGTCTCCAGCACAACTGCCCGTGTCGCGCCGATACCTTTTGCATAGGCAAGGGCAATCTTATGGGCTTTGCCCGAGTGGTCCTGGTGCACCGCGATCAGTGCCGGTACGCCTTTCCCCTCTTCATACTGCCGGCGCACCATGAACCCCGGTCCTTTCGGTGCAACCATGATCACGTCAACCGTTGACGGTGGCACGATCTGCCCGAAGTGGATATTGAACCCATGGGAGAACATGAGACACTTGTTCGTGGAGAGGTGCGGCAGGATCTCGGCACGGTAGACCGCAGCCTGGTGTTCATCGGGAAGAAGGATCTGGATGATATCCGCCTTTTTCACTGCCTCGGCAACCGGCATAACCTTCATGCCATCTTTTTTTGCCGCATCCCAGCTTTTGCCCGGGCGCAGCCCGATCACCACATCAAGCCCGGAATCCCGCAGGTTCAGCGACTGTCCTCGTCCCTGTGAGCCATAGCCTATCACGGCAATGCGTTTTCCCTTCAGCACAGCAAGGTCTGCATCAGCTTCATAGTATTTTTTCATCATGGTGTATCTCCATTGATATCAGCAACAAAGCACATAAATATTATATGAAAAGACTAAAGAAGCACACTTGGAAAATCCACTGGAAGCGATGACCTATTAAGAACACACTTGGTGTCAATACCCCGGATCATACATTCAGCGGGAAACTGCCTGATGTGCAGTCAACCTGTCCCGATGTGCGGATCAATCTCACCCGCGTCGGCGTGAAAAATGTCAAAAAACTTGTGCAGGTAGCCCGTACGGAAAAGCGCCCGGTTATCTTTATCTCGAATTTTGATGTGTATGTCGATCTCCCAGGAAGCCTGAAAGGAGCCAACCTCTCACGGAACTTTGAAGTGATCGATGAAGTACTTCAGCAGGCAATCGATGGTACTGTTAACGAGATTGAGAACCTCTGCAGCGTCGTCGCGCGAAAACTTCTGGACCATCACGAATATGCCGATCGTACCGAAGTGCTGATGAAGAGCGAGTTCATGGTGAAGCGCGAGACGCCCGTAAGTCACACGGCATGCCATGAAGTGGTGAAGGTGCATGCACGGGCGATCGCGCGGCGCACGTTCCGCGATCCCATCGTGCGAAAGAGCATCGGGGCAGAAGTGACCGGTATGACTGCCTGCCCGTGCGCCCAGAACATTATGAAAGACAGGGCAAACAACGTCCTCACTGATCTCGGGATGGCGCAGGAAAAAATTGATGCCTTCTTTGCCGAAGTCCCGATGGCAACCCATAACCAGCGCGGGCGCGGTTTCCTCTGCATCGAGACGGATGACGACCAGCACGTTGACCTTGAAAAGATAATCCGCATCCTTAAGGAATCAATGAGCGCAGGAATTTATGAGCTGTTGAAACGGGGTGATGAAGGTGCCGTGGTCCTTGCCGCGCATAAAAACCCCCGGTTTGTTGAGGACTGCGTCCGCGAGATGGCAAAGAAGGTGCTCGCGGAGTTCGACTATCTCTCAGGAGATTCGGTCATCATCATCAAGCAGACGAACGAGGAGAGCATCCACCAGCACGACGCCTATGCAGAACGCCGGGCGACCCTTGCTGAACTATTCGATGAGTTGAACAGCGATAAAAATCCGGTTGCATAAAAAAACCGGGTGTCATTTTTTTGCAAATTCCGGATTAAAATATTGGGTTTGATTATTAATTCCGTGACGTTTCAGGAATATAAAATCTCAAGGTTTCCGATATTAAAAATAATTATATTTTGAACCCTTATTCTACTTCCCGGTGATTTTTGATCAAAATGATAATCATTATAACAACAGTCGTGTCAACTTAGCTGAACGTACTTTGTACGGTCAATTATCTCTAGAGATGAGAGAAGTATAGAGTAATTTTGTACAGCTGTAAGAATAACTCAACATAAAATGAGGCGATAATATTGTCGAAAGTTGTAGAGATTTCCCCGACCACAAGACATGAGGGACACTCCAAGCTTGTCTTGAAGGTTAACGACGCAGGCATCATCGAAACGGGTAACTGGTGTTCCATTACCCCGGTGAGGGGAGTTGAAAAACTCGCCGTTGGAAAGACGCCAGAACAGGTGCCCAAGATCGCATCCCGTGTCTGTGGTATCTGTCCGATTGCCCACACGATTGCAGCCACTGAGGCGATGGAAGCATCCATCAAGTGTGAGATCCCCAAGGACGCACTGATGCTCCGTCACATCCTTCAGCTGGCAAACCGGTTGCACAGCATTGCACTGCACGATATCCTGATCCTGCCCGACCTGTATTTGCCGGGCACCGAGACCAAGATCAACCCGTTCACGGCAGAAGAGCCGGTGCGCACTGTTGCAAAGCGGATCCAGCGTCTCCGTGAGATCGGTCAGACCATTGGTCAGATCTCCGGTGGAGAAGCGATCCACCCGAGCAACACCCGTATCGGTGGTATGTACCGTAACTGTTCCGAGCTGGCAAAGACCAAGATGTACGACCTTGCCAAGGAAGGACTTGTCCTTGCAAAGGCACAGATGGATCTCATGATCGCCATCCTCCGCAACTACCAGGCGCGGGAGCATGTAGATGTCGGCGGCATGAAGGTTGCTCTGCCAAAGACCCTCGGTTACCACAACCAGGGCTACCTTGCAACTCACGCGTTCTATGGCAGCTCAAGCCTTGACGAATGCCCCAGCTGGGACATCAACCGGTTCAAGGAAGTCCGTCCATGGGACTGGTACATGGGTGAGATGGAAGTCTCACTCGAAGAGCCCAAGTACCCAATCGGAGGAACCACCAAGCTCGGAACCAAGGTTAACCCGCAGATGGAAGCCTGTACCGGCATCCCGTTGTACGACGGTCAGCCCGTTGAAGTCGGTCCGCGTGCACGTCTCGCAGTCTTTAAAGGCTACGATGAGAAAGGCACTGTCGGGCAGAATATTGCCCGTGAGATGGAGTACACCGACTGCTTCTATGAGATGATGGACTGCATCGACGCATTGAATCCCGCAGGGAAAGTCGTTGCAGACTTCATTCCTGATGGAGACGGTTCCCTTGGCTGGGCATCGAATGAAGCCCCCCGCGGCACCGATGTCCACATTGCACGTGTCAAGGACTGGAAAGTCCAGTACTTCTCCATGCTTGTTCCGACCACCTGGAACTTTGCAACCTGCAGCGCTGCGCTTACCGGTGCACCCTGGCAGCTTGCCGAGGTAATCATGCGTGGGTATGACCCCTGTGTATCATGTGCTACCCACATGATCGTGATTGATGAGGACAACCGGTTAGTGGCCCAGAAACTCATCCAGTGAGCGTTCACAAATGCTGTATCCAGAGATCGTGATCGCAGGGTGTGGAAACCCCCTGTTTGCCGATGACGGGTTCGGACCCGCCGTAATAGAAGAGATGCAGAAGCTCTCACTTCCCGACAATATTGGAGTCATAGATGCGGGACTTGGTGGTCCCCATTTTATTTTTACACTCCTTGACCCGGAAGTGACAAAAAAACTCATCATTGTTGATATCGCGGATTTTGGTGCGGAACCCGGTTCAATCGCAAAATTCCGTATCGAAGACCTGCCCCCGGGCACTTACCGCGATGCACACTCATGGGATCTCACAGAGCCGCTGCAGCGGATCAAAGACCAGATCGATATCACGGTTGTCGGATGCCAGCCAAAACGCGTCACTGATCCCGAAATGGAAATCGGGATTTCAGATGAAGTTTCTCAGGCAATTCCCAAGACGGTACAAATCGTACTGGATATAATTGGTGTTGATTATGGGACTACTAGACAGTGTCTTCAAGAAGAACGTCAGCGCGGAACCCCAGAAACCTGTGGCTCCACAGAAACCAGCTGACGTAGCAGTAAAAGTGGATGCAACAAAAAAGGAGGTTAAGCCTGTGGCAGACAAGATTACAGTGGGCTATACGCACCTTAGTGGGTGTACCGGTTGTACTGTGGCATTAGCAGACAACTACGCCGGATTGTTAACGCTCCTCGATAAGTACGTCGACCTTAAGTACATGCCAACACTTGCAGATGCAAGGCATGTCCAGAAGGTAGATGTTTCATTTGTTGAGGGTTCATGTTGTATTAACGACAAACTCGCAGTGGAAGAACTTAAGGAAACCCGTGAAAAATCAGCAGTGGTCGTGGCACTCGGTGGCTGCGCCTGTTACGGCAATATCACCCGGTTTTCCCGCGGTGGTCAGCAGAACCAGCCGGCACATGAAGCATACCTGCCGATTGGTGACATTATCAAGGTCGATGTGTACATCCCCGGATGCGCACCATCGCCCCAGATGATCAGGAACGTAGCCGTAGCAGCATACCTGCTCTTAAAAGGATCACCCGAGCAGAAGGCTCTTGCAACTGCATATCTCAAGCCTCTCATGATGGCGGCAGACAGGGGAACCAGCGCATGCTTCTGTGACCTGATGACCAACGTCATCAACCAGGGTCTCTGCATGGGATGCGGCAGCTGTGCATCAGCCTGCCCGGTCCGTGCAATTACCCACGAGTACGGCAAGCCCCAGGGTGAGCGCGACCTGTGCATCAAGTGCGGTGCGTGCTACAACCAGTGCCCACGGAGCTGGTTCAGCTTCGATGTTGTTGAGAACTATGAGGCGATCAACGAGACTATAATGGCGGCACTCCAGTGAAGGTGATTGAAATGGGAGCAGAACTCGGTAAATACAAATCATGCGTCTCAGCACGGAGCACCAACAAGGAGCTTCTCAAGCATGCACAGGACGGAGGTATCGTCACCTCGCTGTTTGCGTTTGCACTTGATGAGGGCATTATCGACGGCGCGATTGTCGCTGCCAACAAGGAATTTGCGGCAAAGTACCCGTCAAAAGTCATGGCTGACAACTCGAACTTCGATATGATCGAGCCATGGAGACCAATTCCAGCCATTGTAAATACAAAGGCAGAATTGATTGCCGCAGCCGGTACCAAGTACAACATCAGCCCGAACGTTTCCTTGATCAAGGAAGCGACCCGAAGCTTCGGTCTGGACAAAGTCGGTATTGTTGGTACCCCCTGCCAGATGCAGGCGATCAGGAAACTCCAGCTGTATCCGATTGGTGCCCGTGATGTCGGCGCCAGCATCGCTCTTGCAGTTGGTATCTTCTGCATGGAGAACTTCCCGTACCAGAGCATCCTTCAGCTCGTGGAAGACCACGCAGCCATGAAGATGGAATCCGTCAAAAAGATGGAGATCGGTAAGGGCAAGTTCTGGGTCTACGGCAAGCGCGGACAGGTCGTCCAGCTGCCACTTAAAGTGACCCACAAGTACGAGCAGCCCGGTTGCCACGTCTGTCTTGACTACGTTGCAAACCTCGGCGATATCTCGACCGGATCAGTCGGCAGCCCCGATGGATGGAGCACCGTCTTTGTCAGGTCCAAGATCGGTGACTCGGTCTGGGGCAAGGCAATGGCAGCAGGATGCTTCGAGACCCAGCCAATCGAGAAGGTCAAGCCCGGTCTTGAACTCGTTACCAAACTGGCAAACGAGAAGATCACAAAGAACAGAAAGACTCTCGAAGAGCGTGCGACGTTCGGTGTGGGCAAGGGTCTCCGGAACCCCTACATCTAAATTTTTTTTCCCGATCGCGGAACCGGGCTTTTCTTATAAATAAAAATTGATTTCACCTTTATCGTCTACGATTACGGTGTTTTACGGTAGATAGTCACCGGATCGATCGTCGCGTCGATCACGAGGTCGAATGACACGGTGTCAAGCCACCCCGCCTTCTCAAACATGCTCATAAAACAGACACCGATCACCTTTACGTTGCCATGCCGTGCAACAAGATCCCGGACCTGTTCTTTTGTTATGGGAATATTCGGCATCGCAAGCCCGCCCATAATAACGAGCACGTTAGGGCTGAGCGTTGCCGGGCTACCGTTCACCTGCATACCCACATCGGGAACATCATGCAATACCTTTGCCTTTGTTTCATCGAGCAGCGGGATGAACACCTGCTGGAGATGGAGCCCGCGTACAGCAACCGCGAGCAGTTCGACAAATGGTGTGCAGGTGCCAACGCACCCATAGTATACAATCTGGTCACTGTTTTTAAGCCCGAGGCTCTGGAGATATTCCTTGAACGGGCGCAGGATACCGGGAACACCGCGGAGGGTTTCTTTATCGGTCATGATAGATTACAATCCACAGTATCGGATAATAAGAGTTGCCAAACGTAATGAATCCGGGTTTTTTTAGGGAGTACCAATTTGAATTATTCAAAAATTTAGGTTTAAATTTAGGATTGGAGCAAAAATTTCCGAGTTTGATGCAATTTTTTCGATCCATAATGGCAGGGGATATGGGGGATCAACTAAAAACCCAAAATAGCCGTATTTTTTGAAGAAAACGGATTTTTAAGAACTATGCCCTAATTTGTTGCCGAGTTCAGGGTATAGGTTTCGCCATGCTGGTGCGTTCGTTTGGCAAAAGACGTCTTATACTCGATTATGATGTCCCTAACTCTGACGAGTTCAGGAATTAACCTGCTGTCTCACTCCTTACGGCGTAAATAAAAGCACGCCTTAAGTATCACCACCCCCAATAGATAAGCATGGTCACCCGTATCAGGCGGTATGCGCAGATTATAGATATTCTGGGACAATACGGTTTTGGCATTGCACTGGAAAAGGTATTCCCGGGCAGGGCGCGGTTCCGCCTGCCCACTGCATCCGGCACCGCATCCGAAACGTCCACAACCTATGAGCGGATACGGCAGGCTCTGGAGGAACTCGGTCCGACATTTGTGAAGTTCGGGCAGATCATGAGCACGAGAACCGAACTGCTGCCTCCCGAGATGATCGAACAGCTCAAAAAACTACAGGACCATGCAAAACCGCTGCCGTTTTCTGAAGTGCTGTCAGTCATCAACCAGACCTGCCCAAATGTCGATGACTGGTTCTGCGAGAT
>Ga0194044_10000305_pt1 | contig 23696 bp, 21 predicted proteins | sample JunL4417m_MetaG_FD_155460 | JGI IMG/M metagenome (GOLD analysis project Ga0194044, IMG submission 155460) | Anoxic zone freshwater microbial communities from boreal shield lake in IISD Experimental Lakes Area, Ontario, Canada - Jun2016-L442-17m | ecosystem: Environmental > Aquatic > Freshwater...
TTGTGGTTGAAGGTTTAAGCACTCTCCAAAAGAAAATCTTATCAATACTAAAGTTGCCTGAGACCATATTCAACCTCTCTTTTAATGACAAAATCAATGCTACATAAAAAATAAGCGAAATGTAAGTTGTTACACTCAACTTTGTACATTTTCGTGGCCCGGCGGCCCACCTAACAGCTATCTGCGTTGCAAACCCGACATTATCTGCATCTTTTTCCAGTTCAATCCAAAAACAACCTTTCCTCTTTTACTAACATAAAACCTGGCAAAAATAAAAGTAGTGATGACAGCAACCACAACATCGAAAACGAACCAGTCCAGGCCAAAACTGTTTAGCCATATATAAAAAAGATTGAGCAAAACTGCTCTATATATGCAAGTAAGTAATCCATTTGCAGTTTGGAGATTAACAAAAATTCTTTGAATAATAAAAGCCATAAAGAAAAACACAACAAGTGCCGGGTAACCATTAAAAAAAACATAATATTCGCCGTAAATCCCCATTTGGTCACTTTGATAGTAGCTCATAATTTGATCTTTATCAGGCACAGGCTCTCCTCTGCTGATATAACTCAAAGCATTAGATGCTTTTGGTGTATCGAACACATCAAATCCAGGGGTTAATACATTATCCACAATACTTTCGGCATAATATTTGCCATTTATAATCTGAGCAAACTTTTGCCTGTTTGCTATTAATTCGGTGGAAAAATCAAGAAAACCTAATCTGTAATAGATGAACGGTAAATAACCTTCAATAATTTCATAAACAGCATGTGATTCCTCCAATATAGACAGATGCTCAATTGTGATTGTATCCTTAATTCCTTGCTGTTGTTTAAACGTCGCAGTGGCAAAAAAAATTATGGATATTGGAATTAATATCAAAATAACTAAAACGCTTTTTTTGCTGACCATAACCTTTTGCTTCACGACTAAAATGCCCATCAGCAAAGCCATACCCACATATAAAACCCCGGAACGGCTTCCTGACAAAGTTATCAAAATAACAATCAGTGTGACTATAAACATAAAGAGTACTCGGGTTCTCAGAGAGATTTTATTGTAATGATAGGCCAGAATAGTGAAAGTGAATAAAAGAATCGTGAAACGATTGAGTAAAGTCTGTATGTATCCTGTCAAACGGCCGAGTAACTCAAAGTTCAGCACATTAAAAAAACTAACTGAGAGAACTAAAGCAATAATGATTATCGCGTTTTTTATTTGTGGAAAGTTATCCTCTTTACATACTATCTTTTTCCGATGTTCATTAAACTTTTCGGCACAATAAAAACCGGCAAACATGGCGGCATTGGCAAGAAGAATAAATATGAGCGCGTAATTTAACTCTGTCGCCGAAGGGGAAAATAACGATTTATATAGTGATGCTGAGGCTGGAATGTGGAGAATAGTCGCAACTCTCGCCATGTAAAATACTGTAATCACGAGGACGAGAATTATGATAAAGGGATTTCTTTTCCTTTTCTCGTATGCCAACATCCCTATATTCTCAATGGCAAAAAAGCATACCAGGACAATTGTAAAAACGTTAATAATGCCACAATCGTCTATTATATTAAATAAATAGATACATAATCCACAGATAAGGACATTGGCGATTCTCAACAAGAAATTGAGATCAAATAGCGTTTTAGAAGTTTTCATAGACTTAAACTAAAGCTGATACTATATCGTTAGCTCTATGTACCCAGGTATGTTCTTTTAATACTCTTTGTTTGCCGCGCTCGGATATGGTTTTACGCAAATCATCATGTTTTAAATAAAATTCTATCTTACTTTTAAGTTCGACAACATCTTTAAAAGTGACTATTTCTGTATCAATTTCGAAATGCGTCTCAATATTATTTTTGTAGTCAACCATTTCAAAAGCACCACAGGCAGGAATATCAAATGTACGCGTATTTAAACCTTCTATCGATTGAGGATGATGAATGTTAAGCACGATCTTTGAAGAAAGATAAATTTTATTCACGGTCTCACCCGATGCTTTGCCCTTATAATAAGATGGCGTTTTTTTCCCCTTAAGCATAAAATATTTAGTCCAACCATCACCAAAGACTCCAAAATTATAATTACGAAGAGATTCGAACATTTCTACTCTGTTATCGAAGGGGAGCCCTATAAAGCAAACATCATAACCGTAGTCACACTTATCTTTCCCTGATATCAAGATGTTCTTGTATCGATTTGGATTTGTTGCCAATGGTAAGTAGTTCACTCTTTTTGCCCCATGTTTGCGAATTTCATCGATATAGAAAGGGTCAAATACAAAAAAATGATCATACCACTGTACTCCATCTTTTAAATTAGATATTCTAAAATCGTCCTGAATTTTATTATGCGTATAAAAAGGTTCGTCCCATGCGTAACCCACAACAACAGGACATGGCAACACCTTCTTTATTTTTTTCAGCGTTTCAGGAAAAATGCTATCGCCTTTAATTATAAGCAATAAGTTAGGCATCTCTTTAGACACTATGGACAAGAAATCCTTATTCTCTTTAATTAAATACGATTTTATAATTGGATTAAACATCGGCTTCAGAAACTGATGTTTAAATACAATTTTCTTGGCAATTCTCTCTAATGTTGTTAACTGGAATTGATTTACTAATAAGGTTTTAAAACCCAGAGACTCAAATGATTCCTCTATATCAGTATCAATTCCATAATACTTGGGTGCGCTGATCAGAACGGTTTTTTTCATTTCTGTGTTTCTCTAATTACAGGACGCGCTGATTTCAAGTGGACAAGTCCATCTTTAACTCCGATAGTTTTCACACCCAACTCGTTTTCAATTTTTGATGTATCAAAAGAAGTATCCTGGGGTCGGGGTGCAATCTCAGGAAAATAAGAATCAGGTACCGGTGTTATCAAATTAGAGTCCAACCCAAACACCTCCGCTGTCGTCAAAGCAAACTGATAAAGGGATAAATGATCTCTCCCTGCCACATGGTATATGCCAGTTCTATTTTGGCCAATCACTTCCCATACAGCCTCTGCACATGACCATGAAGGAAGGGGTTTGGTAAATACATTATCTACAACCTTTATAGGTTTCCTATTTTCCAGAGAATGCACCCACCATACTACTGGGTTATGGCGCTCTCCTATATATGGCCAACCATACATCAGGATGGGACGCACGATGGCCCAAGGTATGCTACTTTCCCTAACAATATTTTCGGCTTCGACCTTAAGTTGTCCGTAATAGTTTATTGGGTTGACTGGTGAAGTTTCGGAGTAAAACGGATTACGACCATCAAATACCGCATTTGAAGATATATAAATAAGTCGGGATTTGAAATATTCGCACAGTGCAGCAACTATTTTCGTACCACATACATTGATTTTTCTGGTTTCTTCGCGGTTCATTTCAGCAAAATCAACACTTCCAATAGCGGCTGTATGAATCACAACATCAGGCTTGGCCCATTCAAAGACAGATTCCATTTGTTTCCGATCTGACACGTCAGCCACAAGTATAGGAAAAGGAAGTGGCAAAGGCAAAGAACGCTCGGGAAAATATATTGAGAATCCTTGTATGTCATTGGGTGCAGACTGTTGAATGGCAACACCAAGCAGGCCTGTACCCCCGGTTATCAGAACTCTTTTAACGGTTTTTAAATTTGGCATAACAATTAACATCCCTATTTATGTTTATTTAGGAGCCTATTACTTGATGTTCAAGTTTTTTACACCGACCAGCCACTGGTCAACGATACCATGCTGAAATTACAGATAGTGAACTGACTGAATGCATTCTACGGCATATTGTAATTTACAAAAAACCTTGAAGGTCCAGTGTAAATGAAAATGGCATATTTACCTCTTTGTTTTAAACCCTTGGGTTAGCCTTTGTAACCAACTTAAGTAAATGTCGACAAATCATCTCATAAAATGAAAAACCTACGCAGTAATATTTTTTCATAGATTCTCATTGTTATCCACAAGAAGAGATAGAGTATAATAAAATAGTCATACTTTAAACTGTGAAACCAAACATATGAAAAGCTTTTCAACCATTTTACAGGATATGGTTTGGTTTGACTGGCCCATATAGATCCGATCGCCAATTTAAATTTTAATTTTCCAAAGAAATTTAGTTTAATTCTTGAAAATTTATTATATAAAATATCAAATATTTCTAAAGTGCTTGTCTGTATTCCAAATGTATTTCGAACCGTTGTAGGATGGTTTCTAAAATTATTAAGTGCTTTCGAAACATAATAAAAATCACAATGTTCCGTAATTCGGCACCAAAAATCCCAATCAGCACAAACCTTATATCTGGGGTCAAAACCCCCAACAATATCAAAATGTTCTTTTTTGATTATTGCAGCACTCATGTTCGGTATAACACAAGAAATTAAAAAGAATTTTTGCATCACCTTCTGTGGAATTAAAACATCTTTAGAACAAAACGTTTTAAACAATTTTTCCCTATGCTCAAAATCACTCCCACATATCAATCCATCAGCATTAACCATATTACTTCTACAATAACCAACACCTGCACTTGGATTCTGCAGCATATTTTCCATCAAGACCTCAATCTGATTAGGCTCGCTGAAATCATCACACTCCGCAAACATGATATAGTCGCCTCGGCTAAGAGCGACCCCGATATTACAAGCTTTCGCATAGCCGCCATTCGCTCTCAGGAGCGTAATGCGCACTTTTGGATGACTTTGATATTGGGCAAGCACTGTTGCACTTTTGTCGGTCGAGCAATCATCTACAACGTTGATCTCGATATTATCATACGTCTGGGAAAAAAGGCTCTGCATACGCTCATCAAGATATTCTGCATGGTTATAGCTTGTAACAACTATGCTTACAAGAGGTTTTGCAGAAAGAACAGCCTCAGGCATTCTTTCTCACCACTGATTTTAATGTATGTGCGAAGGTATAAAAATGAATAAACATTGCCAATAAAAATTTTTTCATCGGAGTTTCAGACTTACCGAAAAAGTGTAGCAATCCGCTGGGCACATGAAGGAATGCAAATAACGATAAAACGGTATTCCAATATTCTTTTTTTTCTGAAGAATAATGAATACGGTAAAACCTATCGCTGATTACGGATTTTCCCCTCATTGAAGTCGGCGAATCCTTGGTGCCTTCTATCGTTGAATAATCTTCAACTTCCGCCTTCAATGAAATGTAACCATCTTTCAGCGCCCTGTCGGTTATTTCGGTGCCGGGATAAAAAATGAGGTTGAAGCCCTGTAAGGCGGCAGGCTTTGGGAATTGAAGGAAAAGATTTACTGTTTGGATGACATCATCCAGCTCTTCATATGGGTTGTTGAATATGATATCGTAAATTACATTAATTCCCAACTCCCTAATCTGGCTGGCAACTTCCATGATCGTTTGATTGGATACTCGCCTGTTATAGACTTCCCTGTTAATCCGCTCGCTCCCTGTCTGAATCCCCAACTGCAAAGCGGCAAGACCGCTGTCGCGAAGAATCTTTATTTTATCATAATCAAATGCCATCGGTTCGACCAGAGCAAAGAAAGGCAGGTTTATTCTTTCCTTATATAGCTTCTTGAATAAAATAAATTCATCCATGCTTCGGGCAACGAAACTGTCATCCCAAAAGTTAATTCTGGACAGGCTACTAAATGTCTTTTTTGCCTGAACAAGTTCTTCAATTACATTTTCGACACTTCTCTTTCTTAAGTATTTACCCTTCCCTTTATATTGTTTTCGGCGATAACTATTGTAGCAATAATGACAACTGTAGGGACATCCGCGTGATGTCATGATACTATATTCGCCATTGAAATGTTTCTCCGCCAATTTTTCAAACCCGGTTTCCGTCATAACAAACTGGCTATTTAAATCAAAATCAGAAAAGGGGTAATTATCGAGATTTTCCTCTAAATCGCGCATTTCGTTTCGCACAATTCCATTATCAGTTTTGAACCATATATTTTTTGTTGATAAACCAAATCTGCCATCATCACAGTTTTTCACAAGATCAAGCAACGCCTCTTCGCCTTCCCCTAAACAAATCATGTCCACATGCCGTAAGCACTCATCCGGTTTCACATTAACATGCGCTCCCCCCCAGATAACCGGCAGGCAGAGTTTTTCTTTTATTGCCTTTGTTACTGTTATGGCGGAATAATAATCGTCGGTGACAAGGCTGATGCCCACAATGCTTATATTTTCCGCTCTGATGAGTGCTATTAATTCATTTAAGTTGCTTGTGTTAAAAGAACCGGAACAAAAAAAACAGATTACTTCATAATCATTTTTTTTCAGGTATGAAGAAAGACTTCTGGTATTAATGCTGTTATTTAAAAATGAAATTAACGCAATCCGAATCATTTTGATCACATCCCGCTATTTTTACCCACATTCTATTTTTTGGGTCATACTTTTTGATCACCCTGGCTGGAATTCCAACGGCGACAGAGTAATCAGGTATGTCCGAAGTTACGACAGCATTGGCGCCTATCACACAATTCTTGCCGATTCTCGCGCCAATGATACATACATTTTCACCAATCCACGAACCATCCCCAATAGACACCTCCGCTTTAAATTTCAATGGCTGATGCATGATGGGCAGATTAACATTTTCAAATCCGTGTAAATTATCTGATATATAAACCCTGTCACTGGTTAGCACTTCCTCTCCAAAAACAACTTTTCTGACAGATGCAATGTGATTATAGTTACCGAGTACAGAACCCTTTCCAATAATTATTTCCGGTACATACTCATCAATTTTCTCTGCATATAAAAACGCATGGCTTTGAATAACAGCGCCAGTCAGCAGAGAGATGTACTCTTTCCCCTCTATTCTTAAAGGATTCATGATTAAAGACTTAATTTCCAGCCGTTTGAATTTTCTTTTATTCAACACATAAAATAAAAGCAGTTTGAATCTAAGCACTTGTGTCAAAATTATTCTTTTTAAAGAAGTCATTTAGCTCCATTGTTAAAGTTTTTCTCCTGCATATTTAAAAAATTACTAACGTCTGAAAAACAATCGGCATATTTATTCAACTGAGATTCTGACATATCCCACCACTTTGTTTCCAGTAGTTTCATTCTTATTTCCTCATCAAACCGATATCTGATAATTTTCGCCGGCAAACCGCCCACGATAGCATATTCGGGCACATCTTTGGTTACCACTGCTCCTGCCGCAACAATAGCACCATTTCCAATTACAACACCATCCATAATCATTGAACCCTGACCGATCCAAACATCGTTTCCGACTTTCACTCGTTCATCAAACGGCTCAAACTTGTCTTGATCGCTGAAGGTTTTAGCAAGAGGCTGTGACACTGAATAGAAAGCGGGATGAGAACTAACATAGGATGTCGGATGCTTGCCGAGACTTATGCTGACGTTCGAAGCAATTGAGCAGAACTTTCCTATATCAGCGTTAATAATCATCGAGTTCTTTTGCACAAATGTATGATCACCTATCGTTGAATTAATCACGGCCACATTGCTAAAAAGAACATTAAAACGGCCAATTTTTGATACATCGTCAATCCTGACACCTCTATAAAAAACACACTCCTTGAAACGGTATCGATAGCGGACCAGCAAAAAAGGCTCTTTTATGCAAGACAGAACCATTTCAATGGCTACCCTAATGGTGTCGAGAAATAACAAGTACATCTCCTTTTTCTAAACCGTTCAGCGAGTAAAATAAATGTCAGTAGCTCCCTATACGATAAAAGAAGCAATATTGATTGTTGCGGTTTCTTTTTAACACCGATAGCGTGTAAGCACCTTTTTTACTCCGCTCATTAAACCGAACATCTCACCGCGGCTAACCGAAAATATTGTCGGGAATAAAATGGCCAAAAGAATTATTGATGCGGTATACATTATACCGGACACAAAGAATGGAATTATGAAGGGTAAGTCTCCAGCTAATGTATAGGATACATAAGAGCAAGCATACGCGCCAGAAAGAAACAGAATGGGTACGACAATCTGATGAATCACTAACCTGCTACGCTTGATACCCCATATTCTTGTGATGTAAAATAGCTGTATGTTTACACTGATAAATTGAATCAAGATCATTTTAATCGATAGACCATTTGCACCCGCCTCGAAGCCGCCATATTCTTTTGGTCCTAATAACAGAAGACTCATAAACAACCCCACAACAGAACAACCGATTCCAATGTTTCTATATATATCCGTTCGGTGGGCAGCAAAATATACCGATGCATTAAGCTGCCCTAATGTCTGATGAATGGGGTATAGACACATTAATGAAACAGGGAATATGGCCTGTGAATAAGCGTTACCACCGAAAAGCCTAATGACACTTTTTGATTCGACCGCGAGAAAACAGCCGAAATAGGCTGATATAGAATATAACATCGGTAAATAGCGTAATAATACTCTTTTGAACTCCGCATTATCGCCTTTTCCTAAAGAAACTGCATATTCTCGAAAAACAAGGGGAATCATGGCAGATGTAACTAATAGGCTGACAGCGCCAATTTGATATCCGAGACCATAATAACCCTGCTCTATGCTTCCAGCACTCTTTTGCAGCAACCACCTATCAAAAATTACCGTAAGAACAGATACGGCGGAAAAAATAAATAAAGGAGCGCAAAAAACCCAGAATTCTTTTATATAACCCCTTACCTGCAACCATTGAAGATGCCAGCTTTCAAAAAAAATCCGTTTTTTATTAACAATAAATATTAAAAGAGTTATGGACAACGATAAAGTTGCTATTTGCAATATTAAATAACTGCCTAAATTTAATAAATGCAAAAAGAACAGTAATAAAACAAGAATGAGACTGAAAATTCTTTGAATGACATTGGACAACTCAGACTTTATTGTCCACCCAAAAGCATCTGAGATACTGATTAAAGTATCATTACAATATCTAAAGTATGCAAGAACAAACGCCAGAATAATGAAGCTCATTGCCTGCTCCGGCCATAATATTTGACTAAAACCAGACAAATAACTAAACAAGATAAAAAGCAGTGCTACAGAACCGATGATTATAGAGAAGCATGCGTAAACACGAACCAAACTCTTTTCGTTCGGACGCTGGCATAGTTTTGTGTAAAGAGCCGTAGAAGAATTTAAATTAAGAAAACCAATTAACTGCCAGAAATAATCCGTAAGGAATGAATAATTTCCATAGGAAGCGGGCCCGAGGACACGCGGTACTATTGCTTGGGTAACAAGTCCAACGCCCATCCCTACAATATTTGTAAGCAATTTAAAGGAATATCTTTTTTTAAAAGATGCTGTAGGTGACAAGTTTATATTATCCGCTATTTCTTGGGTGTTTTTTCCATATAGGGAATAATCGTTAATCCATCTACATTAAAGAGTATATAAAATCCATATTCCGTTTCAGATTTTGGCCATCTATCGTGCCAATATATTTTTCCATTATTTCTTCCCGTTTGAATGCGTCATAGATTTTGTCGCGGTTGTAAAAAGCTTCTATTTTGCTGACAAGGTCTTCCAGTGTAAATGCAGTTACAAGTTCGGAATCCCCGTCGAACGGAGGGTGAAAGAATTGTGTATCGTTTTTATAATACAATACTGGTATTCCTAAGTGTGAAGCCTCAAAAAGCGTCTGAGAATAAATCGAAATGAAAAAATCTACTTTTGCATACACTTCTTGTATGGGTACAGCATCAACAAGATTAACTGACATATCAGGGAAATACTCGTCCAGAAAATGCTTATATTGTTGAATATAGCCATTTGAACGAATTTTAATTATGATATCCATGTCCTTGCCCATTTTTTTCAATCTCTGACAAGATTTCATTATATCATTCAAAAATTCAAATTCTATGGACAGATAACAATTCAAGTCAACATTAGTAAATCCGGAAGCACCAATACCGATAGTTGGTTTACTGTAATCTATCGGTCTTTCTCTATGACAATTTGAATACTTATCCATGCGCGGATCGCCCAGACAAACAATATTGTCCATACCTTTAAAATAATTCTTTTTTATGGATTTACTATACGAATTTATCCATGTTCCTTCTTTTGCCTCATCAAGAAAAGAATTTGCCAGCAGCCCGTTTATTATCATGTAAATAGGGATATTATTATTCTTGCAGTAGTTAATCATTAATCGGTTTATCACGCCAATACTGGAAAACGTAACCATCAAATCAAGCTGTCTACTCGAAAACACTTTTATTATGATATCAACTATCTTTAAACTTTTGGCGATTAAGGGAGAAATTCTTTTGATAATTAACTTATAAATATCCTTACTGATATCTATATCATCAACAAATAATGCGGCGCATTTCTCTGTTTCAAATTTCTCCAGAATCTTTTTTGCCTGATAATTATGATGAGCGTCGCCGCAAGAAACATATACCGGAAGATGTGCTCCACTAAACATATCGGCGATGCTATTAAAATCACTGCGAATCATTCTGATATTATTTGCCTTCTTCAACTCGGAAATAATATCGTTCGTCGGATGATACCGTTCAATATATACATACTTCATTTTTTTTATTTTATATTTAAACTTGTCAATAATGTTAAATATTTTACTGAATATTTTGAGGATTACACCTTTTACATTATGTTTGATGTTATTTGGATGCAGGCTTTCTTCCATCCAATTAAAAATTGGGAAATAATATTCAACTGCTTGCTTATCTTCATTGTTAGACCATTTAATTGTTGTAATATTTAAAGATTCAAAAATATCCGCCACAACATGATCATCTATTCCAATATAAATTAACTCATATTTAATTCTTTTGAATAATTCATATACGTTTACAAATATTCGAACATAAAATGTAATGTCGTTCCATATCTCGATTCTAAATGCACTACCAATTTCAATCCCCTGATAACTGAAAATATCATCTTTGGCTATATTATAGTGCCAAGCAGCAAAGAATTCGTACGTTTTGTAATTATATTTCTCTAATATTTCACTGCTAACAATATGATCAATATACTGCGCTTCACCACCGGCCAGTTTCACCATATTAACAACCGCGAAATCAAAAGACAAAACTATGTCTTTTGATTTATCGTATTCAAATGGACAAGCATTCCAGTAATTTCGATTTTGAACGAGGAACACATATCGGTATGCTTTTTTTGAAATCCGAATGCTACTATCTATCAATTAACACCTATTTTCATAATATAATTAGCTGTACTCTAACGCCCAGCTTTCTTGTTTGCATTGAAGCGATTGTGTACACATATCCGACACATGGAGTTTGAGTGATATTGACCGCTTTTATGTTGTTCGCGAAGTTTATTTATCTTCGGGCAATTCCATAGCTCTTCTAAGCTATTATTCTGAACATTTCCTATGGAGATATCCCCCATTACATCAGTTCCACACACGGTTACTGTACCATCAGTCATAACAACCAACCGTTGAAAAGGCTGCTGGCAAGAATATGAATAAATAGGAACTTTATTTGGATTGTTTTTTTCTATAGATCCAAAATCCTGGCAGTATGAAATAGTAATTTCATCAACTTTCTTTTCCCAATACTGATAAAATGCAGAAGTTTCATGTTTGTTAATATCAGATTCGGTATATTGTAATCGTATAAATGGCTTTCTTGATTTACCTCTGATTCTGAGAAGATTTTTAACGTTATTTAATACCACATCATAATCAGCTCCGATCCTGATTTTTTCGTATGTTTCTTTTGTGATCCCATCTATAGAAACCACTATCTGATCCATCTTTGCAGCCACAATTTCACGGCAAATGTCTTCATTCATGAGTGTTCCATTAGTTAAAGATGTGACTTCCAGAATGCCTTTGGCTTTGGCGTATCTCAGCATTTCAGTGAAGTTATTATTTAACATCGGTTCTCCCCGCCAATTCAGTTTTAAGGCAGGAATTTTATATTTTGCACACTCATCAGCAATTTTTTTAAACGTATCAATTCCCATAAGCGGAACTTTTGTAGTTTTAGAGATAGGCAGAGCTTCATCACTCTGAAAACACATCGTGCAGCGTAGGTTACAGATATTTGATGTTTCTGCAATTACATCTATAGGGTATTTCCCAATTTTGAATTTTTCAGGATTATTAAACCGGTATCTATATATATAAAATGCAGGATTGAATCCGCCCTTTCTAAAAAGATTTTTGGCTTTCCCTAATAACGATGCTTTAATTTCCCAATTCTTCTTGATTTTCATTTTACAATTCTTTTCTTTTCATAAGAATCTGGACAATCTTTGCATAAATCCAATTCCTTGAAACGGTCATTCCGGTGGAGGGTTCTCGCGTGCTGTATTTTATCGCCTGTCCAGATTTCATAAACCGTCTGTTTATTGACATCACCTATGGCATATCTTTTTTTCATATCACGCGGACAAAGCGTTGCTGTGCCATCACTTAATATAACTAATCTGCGCCATAATTCAGGACAGCAAAAATTATCATCCTGCCTGTAATTTCCTTTATAATAAAGCTTTTCATCGCCTGTTTGACAGTCAAGGTATCTCAAGATAGCAATGCGATTGAGCTTGTTCTCCCAATAAGATATAAATTTATTCTTCTCCGTGGGATTGTCTTCATCCATTTCAATAAAGTTCGCTTTAATATGCAGTCTTGTCGTGGGATGTTCGTTACGCTGCCTTATTAAATCTTCAACTGCCGCATAGACTTTTTCAAACTTTGCCCCGACCCTGATGCTTTCATAACGCTCTTTATCAGCGCTATCTAAAGAAACAATCAGTCTGTCCAGACCGGATTCAATCAGTTGCCGATTAAAGTCTGAATTCAATCGTGTACCGTTGGTGTGCATATTCACATCAACAACACCTTTTTCTTTTGCATACCGAATCACTTCAAAAAGATGTGGATACAAGGTTGGTTCCCCCAGGCCTCCAAAATTAAAAGCGTACAAGCCGTATTCAGTTGCCTGATCTATTATTTTCTTCACCAGACTAACATCCATATAACCTGTGCCGGGAATATGTCCCTGACGCGGACACATGGGACATTTCAGATTACATATATCAACAGCAAAAAGATCGATTTGGAGTGGAACTTTTCCCACAATGCCTTTTTGAGCGTATTCGTCCCACTTTTCCCGATATTCAAGCCATTTTTCATCATGGAAGACCGGCCCCAACTTTTTGTCTGTTCCACAAACCTCTGGAGAAATACTTTTTATTTTAACATTTACCATTTATACATGCCTTTCCATCGAAGGATCACTCAATATTCCAAACATTATATGTAAAGATCATTATCCAGCAACTATTATGTGCAGCCCATGCCTGAGTACTGTTCTTTTCAATAAAGATCGTTATCCCACCAGATCCCATCTTAATGGAGTTCCTTTTTTAATCTCCTTAAAAGCTTTTCTCCCCAGAATCTGGTCATAATCTCTTGTATGCATTCCGTGACCAGGCCTTATGGACCTGACATTTTCCGCCGTAAAGGATTCTCCCTGTTCGATATCCTTTACGGCAAAAAGAGACCTGCGAAAAACTCTGTTTTCTTGCTGTTTTTCCGTTATCTCATAAGTAATCTTTCCCAGCGCCTTTTCTGCAATGCGGATATCATCAACCAGCGATTTAAATTCGGCCGGCTCTGTGGAGAATGAACTATCAGGCCCTTCGTCACTACGGCTCAATGTGAGGTGCTTTTCTATAATACACCCGCCAAGAGCAACTGATGCCACAGCCACAGCACTGCCAAGCGTATGATCAGAAAGACCAACGGGAATGTTGTATGCGTTTGCAAGGTGTGCAATTGTCTTCAAATTCATTTCTTCCGGCGGGGCAGGGTAGGCGCTGGTGCATTTCAGCAATGCCATTTCACTATTTCCTGCCTCTCTTATCGTTTGTACGGCTTCGTCAATTTCCGCAAGCGTTGCCATACCGGTTGACATAATGATTGGCTTACCGGTACCGGCAACTTTCTTTAATAAGGGAATATCTACGAGCTCAAAAGAAGCTATTTTGTAGGCAGGAACATTTAACGTCTCCAAAAAATTAACTGCCGTAGCATCAAACGGGGTTGAAAAAAAATCCAAACTGAGCTTGTCACAAACAGCTTTTAATTTCGGCTGCCATTCCCAAGGGGTAAAAGCCTCTTGATACAGTTTGTATAGATTTTTCCCTTCCCAAATTGTACCTTTAATCTGAAAATATTCATTTGAACAATCAATGGTCATTGTATCTGGAGTATATGTCTGAATTTTTACAGCATCAGCGCCTGAGCTTTTGGCAGCCTTTATGATCTTGATGGCCTTGTCCAGACTCTGGTTATGGTTTGCAGACATCTCGGCAATGATATAGGTTGGCTGACCTGCACCGATTTTTTTATTGTTTATCATTATACACATAGAATATTTCCCTGACCAATGACGCTAATGACATACGATGATGTCAAATTTTAGATGGGGCGCTGCACTCTAAAAAAGCTCTATCTTTTTCTTTCGATTTTATAAGCCCCTCGTTCCTCATAAAATGCTCATTTAAAGAGGTAAGGTTTGGATCTTTTTCCAAAACAGCTAATACATCCTGAAAACCGAATAATGGTTGGGACGGATAAAGAATTTCAAAAACTCTTTTCACAAATTCAAAATCTTCAGGCTCATCTACTGTCCATCTAAGACTGGACAGATCGGATTTGCATGAAAGATTTACTATTTTAAAGCGCTCCGGTTGTTCCTCAAAAAACAGCGAAATATGTTCCAAATGCGATGGCAAAACAGCCTCAGTATGTGCAAGCTTAAGGGCTGGAAAAGAAAAAATCTCTGCATCAAGTCCATCTGGATATGTCGGCGGCATACAGTTAGTTCCATAATCACCGCCCCGATCAAAATAGAGTCGCACCATATCGTCAACAACCTGCGGATCAATCAAAGGACAATCCCCCGTTATTCGAACTATGTGCGCAGGCTTGAACTTGTCCGCAGCCCGATAAAACCGATCCAGCACATTTTCCATACTCCCGCAAAAGACATCGATATTAAGCCTCCTGCCGAGATCGACGATTGGCTGATCATCTGTGTGCGTGCTTGTAACAACGATGACGCGATCAACGGATTTGCATGTCTGGATGCGCTCAATCTCGAGCTCAAGCATCGGTTTTCCCAAGATAGGCTTGAGTACCTTACCTGGTAAACGTGATGATGACATCCTTGCTTGTACAAAAGCCATTATCATTAATCAGGTCCTCCATAAGCTGGGGTTTAAAACCCTTTCATCCAAATGTTCAAAAGATTCCTCAACTCTTTCTATCAAACTTGTCAAAGGATTTTTCATCCAGCAGTTTACGTTCTCCGCTATCTGCGCCGGTGTCTCAACTCCAACTATCAGTTTTGCGTCAGGCACTTTCGCTTTTAGATAGCCTAAAGCCAGCTCATGTCTTGTTATATTCAGGGTATCCACAAGGGATTTGATCCTATCAAGAACGGGCTTTGCGAATAACATATACTCAGGCAGATCTTCTGGCTCCATGAGAACAAGGCCTTGAAGAAAAGCGCTTCGGATATAGACCTGTTTATTTTTCTTTGCCGCCAGTTCAAAGACCCCTTTCTTCTCAAATCGTCTATCAAGAATATTGGAGGGTACCTGAATCAAATCAATTCCTTCGGTATTTAGGGCATCAAGTGCTCTTTCCGGAGAGTAAACTGAAACACCAATATTTTTCACTTTTCCGGATGCAATAAAACTCCGCATAATATCACCAACGCCATGGGGCCACTGACTTAGAAGATTTTCATCGTGGAGCATAAGCCCGAAAAGAGATGGAACACCCAGCTTTTCAAGAGTTGCGTCTAAAGCCCGAGACATGGCTTGCGGATCGCAGTGATCCAGCGCAGGATTGATCTTGCTTATTACCCTGGCTTCATCCGAAATGCCCAGTTCAGCAAAAACAACTCCGAGAACCTTTTCGCTCTCCCCATAATCCTGGGCCGTGTCAAACTCCCTGATTCCCTTATTCCAGGAAGTCTGAATTATTTCTATTGCCAGAGCCAGTTCAGGCTGGCCAGTCTTATTTGCTATTCCATACGGAAAACCGAGTTGCGCGGTTCCTAATACAAGAAAAGATGACATATAGCACTACATACTCTCAGGTTATACGTTTAAAACCTGCTGTTGCAGGTTTGCCTTTCAATCTCTGCTCAACATCACCTCTGTCATGCGCCTCGGCAATAGTGGCAAATGCTTCGTCTGTGGCATTGAGATAACTTTCAACGTGCCATGGTTCATGAGCGTACATTGAATAGAACGATGTGGAGGCCAAGAAACCCTTTTCCAACATCAACTGCACGAAAAACGCCTTCAGCGCCATTCCATTATCATATTCAAATGAAAAATGACTGAGCGGTGGAATCCCTCCTGCATGAATTTTTAACCCATTTTTCGCCGCCAGACGTTTCCAGCCTTCCTGCACCTGCCTTCCAATTGACACCAGTTTTTTGCCTGCATCCATTAAGCGATGCTTTTTTATGGTTGCCAGCGCGGCTGTTGGCCCGACCCGTTCTGTCCACATGGTGCTGCTGATAAATGTTTTTTGCGCCGCATCCATGAATCTTCCTTTGCCAATAATGGCCGCTATCGGATAGCCGTTACCCAGGGCTTTGGAAAAAACAGCGATATCAGGTTTAATGCCATACACCAAATGCGATCCACCCGAGTTTAACCGAAAGCCGGCTGAAATTTCATCAATTATAAAGACCGCTCTTGTCTCGTCTGCAAGAGTGCGGACTTCATCAAAAAAACCTTGATCCGGTTCATCGTCGCGTACCGGTTCCATAACTATTGCCGCCAGCTCATCTTTATTGTTTGCAATAATACCTTTCAGTTCTTCGATATGATTATAGCGAAAAGGCAGCGCAGTACCGGTTAGACCTTTCGGAACTCCCTGGGGGTCAAGCCCTGTCAAAAGATGTTCCCCCAAAGCGTTTTCAGTGCCTAAATTCGCTGAAAGATACCAGTCATGCCACCCATGATACCCGCAAAAAGCCAACTTGTCTTTGCCGGTATATGCACGAGCGATTCTTACTGCAACGGCCATTGATTCGCCACCAGTTCGGGCGTAACGCACTTTATCCGCCCAGGGATGAATTTCACACAGCAAGTCTGCAAGTTCAACTTCCTCCGCACAGTTCAAAGATGAACTCGATCCATTTTTTATCGCATCACATACGGCTGCATCGATATCGTCATCAGCATATCCAAGCACATTGGCGCCAATACCGCCAATGCTCATATCGATATATCTATTGCCATCCAGATCCCACACCTCGGCGCCCTTTGCTTTGCTGTAATATCCAGGCCACACGCCCAAAGAGAATTGATCTGGCCGCTTTGAAAGAAGCTGGGTCATACCAGGTATCCGCTGTTTTGCACGTTTTTGCATCTCCTGACTTTTTATCGTATTCATTCTATCCTTCACCCCACCTTAGTTATTTTCGTCACGAAGCTTTCAGACCCCATGGGAGTATAAAAAGTACGTTGGCTGCAAGCTTCTTCAAGCTTATTGACTGGGGTAAAAAACCGATCCCCCTGTTTTATTGACTTGATCAAATCCAGCCCATTTTCATCCATTATACTTTGAATAATAAGGGTACCACCATTTGCAGCTACGGAAATCCACTTTGAATTATTACGATAGACCAAACCATACTGGAACGGATGAAATGCGCCGTCATTATAATCTGTCATTGATTTTTTTAACCGGAGTATGGCTCCTTCTCTTGTAGTTTGCGCACCGGAGTATTGATCATCAAAAGCGCAAATAAATCTATCCAACATATCTATAGGTATTGACCAGTCAATCCAGGAGTGCACTGGAGTATACAGCCGAGGCCAGTAACTGGAAAGATATTCCTGTTGTGATGTGGTCTGGAATGTTATTGATTCTCTTGTCAGTTTCATAAATAGATTCTGTAAAAACTTCATATTTTTTTTATGGTAATATTCCTCATAATCTAAGGGTATTCTGCACCCTACTGGATACAAGAATTCTTCGTATGTTAAAACGTCACCGGTATCAACGCCCTCATCAATTACATGGATAAGGCAGAATCCCAATCGGTTACCGCGTAAAATCTGCCAGGAAAACCCTCCGCCACCCCGGTACTGAGGAAGCCGCGATCCGTGCAGATTGAACAACATATTCCTAAAAAGCTCATTAATTGTATAGTTCTTAAAAATCCATGCAGAACCCAATGAAAGGGCAAAACTTTTATCCGTAAAATGAATAGCTTTGGAAGATTCTTGAAGATCATTTATATCGTTAATCGTATGTAACTCTATGGACGACTCTTTAGCTAACTGCTCCAATGTCCTATTTTGCCCACGCATTTCCTCTTTTGCATGACGTTCGGCGGTGATAATAATCACTTTGATCCCTTGGGACTTAAGCCAAACTGATAAGTCAAAAAGAAGCACGCCTCCTCCAACCAAAAATACTTGATCTACCGGATTCAATACAATGCTTTTCGACATTATTCCTCCTTATCTAAACTATTTACTAACATAATAATAGCAGTGACTCTTGCGAACTCCTTCTTGGGAGAAACCGGCTTTCTCGAATGCCTTTATGCTTTGGATATTCGGTTCGTAAAAACCAGCAGTAACTTTATGCAGATTCAGCGCATTAAATGCGTATTCTACAATTAATCGAATAGCCTCTGTTCCATATCCTTTGCCCCAACAATCTTTTTCGCCAATTATTATACCGATATCTGCAAAGCGATGAATCATGTTTATCGGGCCAAGCTTAATGTTTCCAATATGTCGGTCACCTACTTTCAATACAATCGCGAAGAAAGGACTTTCCGCATCCCCAAGCTTGACACTTACATAATCTCTTAATCTTTCCTGTGTATGTGGATAAAAACGACTCTCGATATACTTATTAACCTCGGAATCATTCATCCACCTGCAATATGCTTCATTGGCATCATCCGGCAGAACCGCCCGCAAATAAAGTCTTTCGCTTTCTAAAAAGCCGTAAAATTTTCTACCTTTGACCATGATATCCTCCACATTTATGAAGAATACGAAACTTTTTCGCGATTCCTTATAAAGACCTCAACTCGTCCCAGGTTAACCATCTTGCGGTGCCCTGCTTAATTAATTCAAACGTTTTTTCTGACCCTATGTTCATCAGTGCATCAATTATTGACAAACTAGGGATGAATTGATTTGACGAACCCACCTGAATATAAGGTATGTGCTGAAAATCCTGGAATAGAACATCTATACCGTTAACAGGGAAAACAGCGTCCTCAAGCATATATCCAAAAGAACCTTTGGCGCAATAATACTGATCAGCCTGACAAGATTTGAGTAATTCGAGGACTCTTATTGATCTTTTCTCCACCGAAGGGAAATCTGAACTTTTTTTAAATTCACGATTAATACCAAGGCACTCGCATACGTTCTTTATAAAAAGCATGTTCTGTTCAGCTAACGTCTCCTTTTCCATTAGAAGCCAAGCTTCAACAATCTGAAATATATCATAAAAATAACATGCTTTAGAATAATTCTGCCGTATTCGTTTCAGCATCTTTTTTCGCCATGGGATAGACTCATTTATAACTGCTTTATCAAGAGGCGCCAAAAATGATTCTGTTTTTTTTACGGGTACAGTGTACCAATCAACTTGATTTTTATTAACAAAAAGCCGATTCCGCTGTTGCCAGCTCTGTATTGTAAACTGAAAATCATCAAGAGTTATAAATACATCAGACTTGTAGATTAACTCAAAATAACCGAGCCAAGGCATGAAAGTTGGCTGCATCATCCCAACATTCATCCTGCTGCCACCTCTCTTCTATGTGATCTCATGGCATTAACGGTTAAAATCGCCCCGTTCCCATCAATCATGGCCTGCCCCCTATGAGACATGTCACTTCTCATCTGGTGAGAGACTATTATAGGATAAACAGCTTTTGCCATATCTTCAGATGACAACAAATGATGCCAACCAAGATTTATAACAGTATTTGTCTTCGCCAATTCTTCGGCGACAACTCTCTGATTTTCTGCAAGAACGATCATTATGCAGGGGACACCCATGTAAGCTAGTTCCCAATAAGTACCTCCTCCTGCAGATATACCCAAGTCTGTATTGGCCATCAAATCAACCATGTTTGGTGGATTGATTAATAAATTGTAATTTAGATTGGTTGACTCCAAGGCAGAACGCAGACACAGCTCATGTAAGTTTGCAGGTCCAACAATAATAGTAATTTCAATTTGTGATCCGCCGAGAAAATCAAGTGCCTGGATTACTTTCAATGTGACGTTATCTGGATCAGCACCACCAAGGCTCACAAGGATATTTTTCGCCCGGTCCGGGATTTGGCGTTTGAAGTCCCAATATTTAAGGAATTCCCTGCGTAGGAAGACATAACGAGTACCCACGAGAAGGGTCGTGTCATCATCGCAGTGGTATTTCAACTCTGCCGCGTGAATATTTTGGTTCAGTAGAATATCCGCGTGATAGACGGTAAGGTGATTCATATCATCCATGACGAGCAGGCGGATTCCTTTTTCACGGATGGCTTTCTGGTATTCTGAAGTAAAATGATAGCCGTCCAAGACGAGCCACGTTTTTTTATCGGTTAGATCTTTTTTTAATATGGATAAGGTAGTTTCAATATCCGATGGGTCGGGACAGACACGATCTATCGGAATCAAACTTATCCCTTCGTCATGCATCCTCTGTTTCAAAGGCACACTGTCACAATGGCTGATGAAAGTTACTTCCCCACCCTGGTCTTGCCAAGTTTGAGCAAGGGCAATACAGCGCATGATGTGCCCCGTTCCTATTTTTCCATCTCCATCAGCCCGAATGTATAATTTCACTATTTCAGACCCTTAACGTTCATTATGGAATATCATTCACCTCGGCCATGCCTAATGTAGCTGCAATATGAAACGTCGCAATCCAGCACCACATTGTACTGCATCCAAACCTATTTTCATGACAAGAGCTGGTACAACATCCTAATAACATAGTTCTGCTCCGCGCCGGAAAACGTCGGATACATAGGCAAACTTATAATTTCTTCATAGGCTCGTTCAGCTACGGGACAAAGACCAGGATAGGTCTCAAAACGTTTCTGGTAGAATGGGTGAAGGTGTACCGGAATATAATGGACATTCACACCAATGCCTGCCTCTCTCAATCGTCTAAAAACTGTGCTTCGATCCAGATTAGTTCCTTCAAGGTCAAGGCGGACCACATACAAGTGATATGCATGAAATGCCGCGGTAGTGACAGATAAAGGTTTTATCCGCTGGAAATTATGAAATGCTTCATCATAGCGATGGGCAATTTCACGCCTGATCTCTATTGATTTAGGTAATTTCTTGAGTTGGCTTATCCCCAAAGCGCATTGGAAATCAGTGATGCGATAGTTGTACCCCAACTCCATCATTTCATAAAACCACGATCCCTGTGCATCTCGCTGGCGGTGATCGGTAGCGATACCATGGTTGCGAAAAAGTCGCATACGATCCGCCAACGTCTGATCGTCTGTAGTGATCATTCCGCCTTCCCCGGTGGTAACATGCTTGACCGGGTGAAAGCTGAAGGCATTTAGGGGGGCCAAGGCGCCAACTGCTTTGTTCTTGTAATAACCGCCAAGAGCATGGCAGGCATCAGCTACAAGTGTAAGATTATTGCGGATCGCGATCTCAGTAAGAACATCATAGTCGCAGGGTTGTCCGGCGTAATCCACAGCGATAATGGCCTTTGTTTTATTTGATAGACATGACTCAACAGATACAGAATCTATCAAAAGTGTCTCCGGGTCTATATCTGCAAAGACAGGGGTACCGCCCTGGAAAGCAACGCAATTGGCTGTGGCGGCAAAGGTCATGGCTGGAACAATGACTTCGTCGCCGGGTCCGATACCGAGAGCAAACATGGCTGCATGGAGTGCTGCAGTACCGCTGTTCACAGCAACAGCATATTTTGCGGCTACGAAATCAGCAAATGCTTTCTCAAACTGCTCAATTGTCGGACCCGTGGTGAGCCAATCGGATCGAAGCACATCAACAACAGCCTGAATGTCTTCTTCATCAATAAATTGTTTACCATAGGGTATCATAGGTGCTTGATTATTTCCTTCATTTCCGCCGATGTCAATTTCCATGGATTGGTGCCGGAATTGTATTCAAATTCATCTGGCAAAGATTTCCCACCACTATTTTTAAATCGCCTTCCCCAAAAAGAGAAGTCAGGCTGAATAACATAATGATTATCAAATTCAATGGTTTTTCTCACATCATCTTTTGTGATCATAACTTCATGAAGTTTCTCGCCGGGGCGAATTCCTATGATCTCCGTTGGACACTCTGGCGCAATGATCTTTGCCAAGTCCATGATGTTCATGCTGGGAATCTTGGGCACAAAAAGCTCTCCGCCTACCATCGTCTCAAGGCAGCTTAATACGAAATTAACACCTTGTTCCAATGTTATCCAGAAACGGGTCATTCGAGGATCGGTGATAGGTAATACACCTCTTTCGCGGCATTTCAGGAAAAATGGAATCACACTGCCTCGGCTACCAACGACGTTCCCGTATCTTACGACGCTTAAAATTGTACTGTCCCGACTCACATAAGAATTACCTGCAATGAACAGCTTATCCGAACACAACTTTGTCGCCCCATAGAGATTGATTGGATTGGCCGCTTTGTCCGTACTCAACGCAATAACTTTTTTAATACCCTTATCAATAGCCACATTAATTACATTCTGTGCACCTAAAATATTTGTTTTAACTGCCTCAAAAGGATTATATTCTGCGGCAGGTACTTGCTTAAGAGCTGCTGCATGAATCACATAGTCTACGTCATTAAATGCCCGATACATCCGTTCTTTATCACGAACATCACCAATAAAATATCGCATACTAGGATATTTGGTAATAGGAAACTGTTGCGACATTTCAAATTGTTTAAGTTCATCCCGGCTGAATATGATGAGTTTTTTGGGTTTGTATCTATTTAGAATGATTTCTGTGCATTTTTTACCGAAGGATCCAGTACCACCAGTTATTAAAACTATTTTTCCGTTAAGCATTTACTTTGCGGCCTCCTACAGAATACAATTAATATTATTGGTGGGGGTAGTGCTTAAGATGTAGTGATCTTGCACAGCTTTGGAGCTATGTCTAAATTGTAATGATGAACAAAATTCCAAATTGCTCCTATGTGGTTTTTCATTTTTTTTGAAAATGAAAGGGTTTTCCTTACCAGTCTTGATATTCTTTGGCGCATAGTGAGATTGAAACGTTCAATGTGGTTTGTCTTTCCGCTTTCTTTGCCTACAGCATGATGTCTTTTCGTTGGTAGGACTTTATTGTATGCAGCCCAAAAATCTGTATAACAAACAGCGCATTGCCGATATACCGCAGGCAATGATTCCCATAATCCTTGAGCACCAATACGATCCCGGCTTCCAACATAGACACCAACAATTTCCCTTGAATCCCGGTCGATTGCAAGCCATATCCATTGTTTGTTCGATTTTGATTCAACAAATGACCACATTTCATCGCATTCAATCGTTAATTGGCCCTTTTTTTTTACAATTTCGATCTTTTGTGGTATCTTCTCGTATTTTGCATTGATATATTTTTGCAACCACGGTTCAGAGATTCCGGTAACTCTTGAAATTC
>Ga0194044_10000309_pt1 | contig 23644 bp, 24 predicted proteins | sample JunL4417m_MetaG_FD_155460 | JGI IMG/M metagenome (GOLD analysis project Ga0194044, IMG submission 155460) | Anoxic zone freshwater microbial communities from boreal shield lake in IISD Experimental Lakes Area, Ontario, Canada - Jun2016-L442-17m | ecosystem: Environmental > Aquatic > Freshwater...
ACCAATAGCTGCCCAGAAAGCGACCAGGAGATAAATGAACATGGACATCCACGCGGCGGGAACATGCACAAAAATAATCCGGTATGCATCACCCTGTTGCGCATCTGTGGGCGCAATCAAGAGCCCAACACACAGTCCAGCAACTCCTAGGATCAATGCACCCATGGCAAACCAAGGGATCAATTTGCCAGCCAAACCATAAAAGGGTTGGGGTGCAGCGTATTTGAACCAGTTGATATTTCTGAGGGGCAAAAGAATGCGCTTTCTAAATGAGGGGAATGGAGGGCAAGGATTTAATGGCGTTGAGGGATTTTAGAACGAATAGCCGATCTGCTTATTCAATGGCAATACGTAAGCTAAGCGCAGCAGCTAAAGGGGCAAAAAATAGGCTCAGCACAAAAAGCGCTCCCAATAAATAAAAATGGCCGGCAACGGGCAGCCCAGCTTGGTAGGCATCTACTGCCCCTGCGCCAAAGATTAAGACGGGAATTAACAGCGGTAGGACTAAGAGTGACAGTAGAACGCCTCCGCCCCGCGTACCCAAGGTTAAAGCTGCACCTATTGCGCCAATCAAGCTAAATATCGGAGTGCCTAATAGTAGTGAGAGAAAAAGTATCCAGACACTTTCCCCTGAAAGGTTGAATTGCAAAGCCAGCAGAACTGCAGCAAAGCTCAGCAAGAGCCCTGAGCTAAGCCAGTGCGCAATCATTTTGGCAAGCACTGCTAAAGGTAATGGAATCGTACTCAATAAAAGAAGATCAAGCGTGCCATCTTGGTAATCATCAGCAAAGAGACGATTCAAAGAAAGCATGGCCGCAAGTAGTGCTGCTATCCACAACATGCCAGAGGCAATTTGCTGGAGTAATTTAGGCTCAGGCCCAACTCCCAGGGGAAATAAACTAGCGACGACGGCAAAGAAAAAAAGTGTTGCGAGGCTATCATTTTTTCGCCGCAGGACTAGACTTAAGTCGCGCTTAATTAGTGCAGCCATAGCGGTAAAGAGCTTCCAGATATTGCTCATAATTCGATACGCACCTTTGCGTTAGGCTGAGCGAGTTCAATTTCTTGATGACTACTTAAAGCCACAATTCCGCCAAGCTGGAGGTGCTGTTGAATGGATTGTTGTAGAGCATGACTGGCATCACTATCTAGCGCATTAAAAGGCTCATCTAATAGCCAAAATTGTTTACGTGGCTTGAGTTGTAGTTGCGCTAGGGCGATACGTTGTTTTTGGCCTTGCGACAGCGTGCGCACCATTTTATTGGCTAGCGGTAATAATCCTCCGTGTGCGAGAGCGACTTCTACTTCTTTTATTGATACAGTATCTTGGCGACAGAGTGCCGCACTGAATAGATTTTCTGCGGCCGTAAGATCTCCCTTAAGCGCTGGTGCATGACCAAGATAAATTAATTGCGCATTAAAGTTTTCGGGATTTGTGCGAATGGCTTCCCCTGCCCATTTCACTTGCCCGCTAGTGGGACTAAGTAGTCCACAGAGAATGCGGAGCAAACTGGATTTACCTGAACCATTTTTCCCGACAATATGTAATAGCTGACCGGGCGCAATCGACTGAGTTAACCCCGAAAAAAGCACTTTGCCGCCACGCGCACAAGTCAGGTTCTCAAGCAGTAATGATTGCTCTAGATGATTGGCGAAAGAGGTAGTAGACATGATAAAAAGCGTTAGCTGCCAAAAAGTAATAGCAACTTAGTGAATTGTCCGCTATCGCTATTCAACATGGTCCATAAGTCGAGCTGTAACTTAGGATTGTATGGATTGAGATAAACCCCATCTTTACGCAGTTCAAAGTGTAAATGGGGGCCTGTTGAGCGACCTGTGCTGCCTACATAACCTATTTCAAAGCCGCGGCGTACTTCATTACCTACGTCTAACTCGGCATTGAAGTTACTTAGATGAGCGTAATACGTTTGATATCCACCTGGATGCTCCAAGATAATGAGGTTACCAAAAGCCCCGTTATAGCCGCGCGCCACCACCTTGCCAGTCGCCACACTAAAGACAGGCGTGCCAATGGGAGCGGAATAGTCAATGCCCATATGCGCTCGATAGCGCGAGTTCGTGGGGGGTGCTTGTACCGTATTTTTGTTGGCGCTAGCAGATGCCTTTTTCCGCCCTGCTGGCACCATTCCCACACCGCGGGAGATGCGCCGATAACTGAGGGGGTTAGTCCACATCGCGCGCTCGATTGATTCGCCGTTGGGGGTGTAGAAGCCACCGGGTAGATCATTGCGATTCAGCCAAAATGCACTCGCCAACACTTCTTTTGTTTGTGGCGCAATAATTTCCACTGCCCAAATTTGCGCCCACTGCTCGCGATCGCCATAATCAACAATGACCCGTACGATATTATTTGTTTGCTCTGCTACGTTACTTTCCTCGGTATAAATTTGCTTCACAACAGTGTTTAATTCCCAGACCAATTCAATTGGTAATTTATTTTCAACTTGATTTGGGTCATAAAGAACTGCTTTGAGTGGAATTTCAATTTCCGTTAAGCGTCCCAACGCATTGACTAAAGGTTCTTGTTGCAATAAAAAACCATCAAATGCTGAGGGTGTAAAAGTCCAAATCTCGGTTTTGGCGTCACGTATATTTCCCGTTAGAAGACTTAAGGATTCAAGGCGATTTCGTTTCCCCAGTGCTAAAGCATAGGGAATGCAAGTGCCACGTGCGCGGGCAAAAAAAGTATTGGCTTGGGCGTCAAAAAAAGCGCTGAATGATTTATTCTCAACCCCAATTTGCTCAAGTAACTGGCTATCCAAAAAGTTGCGGCGAGCACAGCCCCGCTGAACGCGGTAATCTAAATTACCCGCACCAGTAATAAGTACATCATCTTGCGCATCTAAATCTACTAGAGCACTTGCAGGTCGAAGCACTTGCAGACCCGTTTTGGAGCGATCTTGGATACCACCAGTTTGGGAGTTGGCGACTTTGCTGGGCTTTCTTTCCCTGACAATGATCGTAGAAGCCTTCTTTTGATTGGGGTTACTTTGCTTAGGCGCGACTGTGGGAGTACTGCTGGCGGCAGTTTGGGCAAGCACAGGGCCCATATATCCACACAAAACAAGCAGTAAGGCCTTGAGAATAAAAACGCGCAGGGTATGAAGAAGAGCAATCACCGCTAGATTATCTAATATTGCTAGACCCACGCTAGTTATTTATGCTGTGCCGCAACATTTTTTATCGCTATAGTAAGCATAATTACCTACATAGTTCTACCTAGTACCTTCGTTGCGAAAAGGATTTTAAATGCGCAAGTATCTCGGTTTAGTAGTGCTGATAATCGCCTCCAGTTATCTGCCAAGCGTTTTAGCGAAAACGTGTGCTGCAAGTGCAACAGAAAAAAAGTTAACCGGGGCAGCGAAGTCGAGCTTTTTAAAAAAATGTGAAAAAGATATTAAAGCGACTTGTGAAGCAAGTGCTAATGAAAAAAAATTAACAGGCGGAGTACGAAATACTCATGTGCTTAAGTGCATTAAAGATTCCTCCAGTTATTAAGTTCAACCTGCGATTTAGTTGAAGCTACAATAGGTTTTTTTAAGAGCATCCTATGCCTATCATTCAGTCAGTTCAAGTTGCTGCCATTGCAGTTCCCTTAGATCAAGTAACCTCATTTTCCACTCGTACTGTTTCTGAGCGCCATTATTGCTTAGTAAAAGTACGTAGCAAAGAAGGTATAGAGGGAATTGGGTTTTGTTATGTTGGCAGTGCTGCTGGTGATATTGCCAAGATTGCCGTAGCACAATTACTGGCCCCCAAATTACTAGGTCAAGAAAGCCACCGCAGTGAAGGCCTGTGGCTGGAAATGTATAACGAATCTGTTTTGCAGGGGCGAACAGGCGCAGTGATGCGAGGGATTTCTATTTTAGATAATGCCCTTTGGGATCTTAATGCCCGTTCGGCTGGTTTGCCTTTGCATTTATATTTGGGCGCGGTAGTAAATGATCGTGTACCAGCCTATGCTAGTGGTGGTTACTATTTGGCCGGGAAGACGCCTGCCAAATTAGGTAAAGAAATGGAGTCATACCTGAAGTTAGGTTTTAAAGCAGTCAAAATGAAAGTAGGTCGTCTTTCGCCGCGCGAAGAAGAGGCACGAGTTAAAGCGGCGCGTTTAGCAATTGGGCCTGATATTTTGCTGATGCTAGACGCCAACAATGCTTGGCGCGACTTGCCCACTGCATTAGATTATGTGCGGCGGTTCGAGGCCTATGACCCTTACTGGATTGAAGAACCCTTTTCACCGGATGCGATTGATTTACATGCTGCTTTAGCCCGCAGTACGATGATTACTGTTGCTACTGGCGAAATTGAGGCAGGCCGCTGGCGCTTCCGTGAACTGATTGATGCTGGTGGGGTAGGCATTTTACAAAGTGATGCTGCCGTTTGTGGCGGCATTTCAGAGTGGCGACGAATTGCGAATTATGCCGATGCAAAAGGGATTACTGTTTGCCCGCACTGGTTTCATGATTTACATGCACCGCTAGTGGCAGCTACACCAAATGCGCGGTTTGTAGAGTTTTTTTCTGACGATCAGGTACTGAATTTTCGCCGTCTTATTAATCGGCAATTAACGTTTAAAAACGGTGATTTAATTTTGCACCAATCTCCTGGCTTAGGCTTTGAATTTAATGAAACTGAAATTAAAAAGCTAGCTGGTAAATTAGCATGGACTACCATCACTTAAGATATTTTGTAACGCTTCATGCGGAAGTGTCGCAGTACTTGCGTAACGAGAACCAAAGCAAAGCCAACAAAGCCAATTAAATCAGCTTCAGTAGAGGGATAAGCTAAAGCGACTCCCGCCACCACCATAATGGTGCGCTCGAGCCATTGGGTCTTTTCAATAAACCACCCCTGTAAGCCCCCCGCTAAACAGATCACGCCAATTGCCGCGGTAAATGAAACCCAGGCAATATCAGCCCAATTAGCCTTACTTAAAGCTTCCATTGAGCCCATTAGTAGCAAAGCAGTGCCCGACTTGTCTAGAGTAAACATAAATGGCACCAAAATAGCGGGGGCGACATATTTCCAGGTTTGCATGGTGGTTTTGTAAGGATTACCTTTACAAATCGCTGCAGCAGCAAAAGGCGAGAGCGCAGTGGGCGGAGACACTTCAGACAATACGGCGTAATAAAAAATAAACATATGAGCAGCAAAAGCGGGCACGCCTAAATTAATCAGTGCTGGCGCGGCAATGACTGCGCAAATAATATAGGAGGCAGTTACTGGCACAGCTAGACCAACTACCCAAACCACCAGCGCTGTAAAAATAGTGGTGAGTAATAAAGAGCCGCCAGCGTATTGAATAACAATAGTGCTAAATTTAAGACCCAAGCCAGTGAGCGTGACTGTGCCAACAATTAAACCTGCGCCTGCGCACGTTACTGCAATTGCTAAAACACCAGTTGAGCCTGCTGCCAACGCTTTCGTTAAATTGGAGTTATACAACCCGGATATCAGGGGCATTTTGCCAGTAAACCAGGCATAGGGAATGATTGCAGTATCACGTCTTAGCATGCTTGAAGCAGCTGAGACCACGGTAGCCCAGAAGACTGACATGATGGGAGAAAAACCATACATCATGAAGACCACAATAGAGATCAAGGAAAAGAAGTGATACCAGTATTTTTTAGTTAAAGACCAAGCACTTTCCATGGTTTCAAAATGAATATCTTTCATGCCGTATTTGCGTACATCGATTTCAACCATCACAAAAAGACCAAGATAAAACAAGATGGTCGGAATCGTTGCCATTAGCAATACATCGAGATAGGAAATTTTTAAGAAGTCAGCAATTAAAAATGCCGCCGCGCCTAAAACAGGGGGCGAGATAATTGCCCCAAGTCCACCAGCAGCTAAGAGGCCACCAGCTGCATTACGTTCATAGCCGACTTTTTCCAGCATTGGCGCTGCCACCGAGCCAACCGTAACGGTAGTGGCAACTCCCGAGCCTGATGGGCCGCCAAGTAAAAATGACGATAAGACAATGGTTCGACCTACACCCGACGATTTACCGCCCATAGCAGCAAAAGAAAAATCGATAAAAAATTTACCTGCACCAGTAAACTGTAAAAAAGCCCCAAAAATAGTAAAGAGAATAATGAGTGTTGCTGACACATCCACTGCCGTGCCATAAATTCCTTCTAGTGTCATGTACATGTAGCCGACTAGGCGATCTAAGTCATAGCCTTTATGAGTCCAGGGCGCAGGTAAATGATTGCCGAAGAGAGCGTAGAGTAAGAAGCAGACGGTAACACCAACCAAGACCAAGCCATTGGTTCGACGCACTGCCTCTAAGATCATCAATATCAAGGCAATGCCATACATAACATCAGTTGGATTGGGAGCTGTATTACGATCAGCAAAGTCATCACCACTACTTAAGATGTAATAGGCAATCGCAATGGAGCCAATTGCCAAGAGGACATCCCACCACATCAGACGATTTTTAAAGCGGTTGATCAATGGAAAGCTGAGGAACACCAAAAACAAGACAATGCCCACATGTACCGTACGGAGTACCTGGGTGGGCACGATGGCATAGGCTGCATAGAGGTGGAATAGGGACATTCCAACGGCCGCCAGAGTAATAAAGGTAGCTAACCACCCTCGGTAATCATTCGCGTCACCTTCTTCTTGTTTGATAAATGACTCAAGTTTGGCCTGAGTAATACTATCAATCGGTACTTGTTCCATGATTAACCTAATTTGATGAAGCGGGTGATCAATTCAAATTTAATTTCTTTTCTTTAAAGTACTTTAAAGCCCCTGGATGAAAAGCAACAGGCGTTGATTTAGTTTTTTGATTTTCTAAGGTTACGTTAATGTATTCCTGATGGGTACGCACTAAGTCGAGCTTATGATCAAAAATGGTTTTCACAATTTGGTAGGCTTCGGCATCGGACATATTGGCATTCACGACCAAAATATTAGCTACCGCTGCTACTTTGTTATCTTTGGCCATGCCGCTATAAATTGTTTTCGGAATGACAGTAGGAAAATATAAATTACCGTACTTTTTATTCATCGCAGTAACTTCGTCCGCATTATCGATCATCACGATTTTCATGCCAGGGCTGTTAGCTAAATCAGTTACCGCTGCGGTTGGTAGGCCGCCAACCCAAAAGAAGGCATCAATTTTGCGATCTTTAATCGCATTGACAGATTCAGCGACGCTTAAGCGCTCACGTTTAACATCTTTATCTTTATCGAGCCCAGCTGCTTCAAGTTCGCGAAAAGCCATAATCTCGGTAGCGCTACCCGGGGCACCAGTACTCACACGCTTACCTTTTAAGTCTTTCATAGTTTTAATGCCGGTCGATTCAACCGTCACCACATGCATTAAATTGGGATAGAGTACTAAGAGTGTACGCAAGTCAACTTTTTTATTAACAAATTTGCCTTCGCCCATTTGCGCTTCTTTAGCCGCATCTGCCATGGAAAAACCGACATACGGTTTACCGGTACCAATGAGGTTTAAGTTATCAACCGAGCCGCCGGTTACTTCTGCGGTAGCCGACATATTGGGAACATATTTAGAAAGCACTGCCGCAAGACCTCCGCCCATGGGGTAATAAACACCTCCGGTGCCACCAGTGGCAATCGATAAATTTTCAGCTTGAACACTAGAAAAACAAAATGCTGAGAGTACAAAAAGTAATTTAGATAGTTTCATGAGGTATCTCCTAAGCGGAAAAATAAGGGGTTTTAAATCAAAGACCAGGCATGGTGAAATTAATGGCTGCTAATTCAGCAATTAATTTTTTCTGCTGCTCAACTGGCAAAGTGATGAGAGGTGGACGCATACGCAACCAACCCGGATCTTTACTGAAATGGGCAACTACTGCTTTCATAGCAGCCATCGGCGGGTACTGCATAAATATTGCACGTACCTTGTCTAAAGCCGCCTGACTTTGATCTGCATAAGCATCTTCCCAGTGGGCGCCTAAATCGGCAATGGCTTTGGGGTTGATATTCGCTGTTGCAGAAATACAGCCAACTCCGCCGGCGCGCATGGTACGCAGTAAAAATATTTCGCTACCCGCATAGACGCGAAAACCAGTAGGAGCCAATACTTTAATCACCGACTCAGTGTAATCCCAGTCGCCCGAGCTATCTTTAATGCCAACGACGGTTTTTGGGAAAGCCTCGACTAAGCGTTCGAGTAAATCTAAGCTCAAACCGATTTTGCTCACGGGCGGAATGTTGTAAACATAAATTTGTAAAGCGCTATCGCCGACTTTTTCAATCACTTCAGCAAAGTAGGCAAACAAGCCATCGTCCGAAACATCCTTATAGTAAAAGGGCGGCAACATTAAAACGCCAGCACATTTGGCCTTGACTGCGGCTTTAGTCATGGTGACAGCATCATCTACCGAGCAAGCGCCGGTGCCTGGCATCATGTGACTTGGATCGAGGCCGCCGGTTAATAAATCATCTAGCACCCGTAATTTTTGCGAGGCCGACATGGAGTTCGCTTCCGAGTTGGTGCCAAAAACGGCATGACCAACCCCATTTTTTGATAACCATTGACATTGTTTTAGCAAGACCTTGGAATTAGGACTCCCATCTGCATTAAAGGGGGTTAATACCGGCGAAAGAATGGTAGGCAGAGTTGAGGCAATGGGTTTCATAAGGTCTCCAGATCAAAAGGGATTGGGGTAAGAAGGGGTTGCTGTTGAAAAAAAGCGTCGAGATTATCAAGGGTTAAGTTAGTCATCGCAATGCGGGTTTCATTTGTGCCGCTACCCATATGCGGTGTAAGCAAAACATTGCTCAATTTAAAAAATTCGGGATTAGGATTGGGCTCATTTTCAAATACATCTAAGGCGGCTCCAGCAATCAGTTTATTTTCTAGGGCGTGTAAGAGTGCGGCCTCATCGAGCACGCTGCCGCGCGCAATATTTATAAAATAACCAGCAGGCCCTAAAGCATTAAATACTGCAGCATTTGCTATTTTTACGGTGCTTGGCCCCGCAGGGCAGAGCATGATCAAAACATCGCTATTAGCAGCTAAGCTGACTATATCGCTATAGTAGGTATAAGGTACATTTTTTTTATTCGGCCCGGTGTAGCTAATCTGGACTTTAAATGGCGCGAGGCGCTCAACTAGGTCGAGGGCAATTCGACCTAAGCCGACGATACCTACGCGTTTTCCGGCTAAGCTAGTAGTTAAGGTATAGGGCCCCTGAGCCCACTTTCGTGAGCGCAAATACTGCTCTGCCGCCGGTATTTGGCGCATTAAAGACAGCAGCAAGCCCATGGTAAGTTCGCACACCGCATCATTGAGCACTCCTGGCGTATTGGTGGCAACGATGTTGCGCTGCTGCAAGTATTCGAGCGGCAAATTGTCATAACCAACTCCACAATTGGCGATAATTTCTAAGTTTGGTAATTGCTCTAAAAGGCTAATGGGAATAATGGTGGGTGAGCGGGTGAGGATCGCCCTATAGGAGCCAGCTGGGGGTTTATCTTGGGCATTGAGAAGCTTGCCATAATTACCGTGCGGTAGGCGACGGTCGATTTCAGCCTGCATAGGGCCTGAAAAGGGGCCAACTTGGAGTACCGTGTTAGCGGGAATCATGTCTCTTTATGTTTTCTTGAAATAATGGCACATTGTAAGTGTTTTCTTAATCCTGCTACCCTGATTCTTTAATAACTTTTGGGATAAACCATTGAGCAATTCTGATCCATCCAAGACTTCACCGAAAGGCATGCTAAAGGGGCTGACACGTTATGGCGACGCAGGATTTTCGCTATTTTTGCGGAAGGCCTTTATCAAAGCGATGGGCTATAGCGATAGTGCCCTGGACCGGCCAATTATTGGCATTACCAATACCTTTAGCGACTTTAATCCTTGTCATGGCAATGTGCCGCAGATGATCGAAGCAGTTAAGCGCGGTGTAATGCAAGCTGGTGGGATGCCGATGGTATTCCCAACCATTTCGATTCATGAGTCATTTGCCTTTCCGACCAGTATGTATTTACGGAATTTGATGGCCTTAGATACAGAAGAAATGATTCGCGCTCAACCGGTTGACGCTGTCGTATTAATAGGCGGCTGTGATAAAACAATTCCGGCGCAATTAATGGCCGCTGCAAGTGTGACTGTACCGGTCATTTCAATTCCGACGGGACCGATGCTAACCACTACTTATCAGGGCGATCGCTTAGGTGCTTGCACCGATTGCCGGCGCTACTGGGCTAAGTTCCGCGCCCATGAAATTGATCAAACTGAAATTGATGCCGTCAATGAAAAATTAGCGCCTACTACTGGTACCTGTATGGTGATGGGTACGGCCAGCACGATTGCTTGCATGGTTGAAGCTGCAGGAATGAGCTTGGCTGGTACGGCAGCGGTACCCGCAGTGATGGCTGAGCGCTTTCGTCTTGCTGAGTTTACTGGTCGGCGCGCAGTCGAGTTAGCGCAATTGCCCAATCCGAATCATTTTTCTAGTCAAGCCATTTTGACGCCACAGGCTTTAACGAATGCCTTTACTGTGCTACATGCTATTGGTGGCTCAACGAATGCGTTGATCCACTTTACTGCAATTGCCGCACGGCTCGGGATACAGATTGATCTAGACGCCATTGACCGCTTAGGTCGTCATGTACCAGTTCTGGTTGATTTAAAACCAAGCGGTAGCCATTACATGGAACATTTATACGAAGATGGTGGCTTAATGGCGATCCTGCAAGAATTAAAACCCCATCTTTATTTAGATTGCATGACGATTAGTGGACGTACCCTGGGCGAGGAAATTGAGTCTGCTAATCATAAAAAAAGTACGACGCGCGTTAAAAAAGTGATTCGAATTGCGACTGAACCCATTTTTCCGGTTGGTGGTTTAGCAGTATTAACAGGAAATTTAGCGCCACGCGGGGCGGTCATTAAACACGCTGCTGCAACCCCAGCCTTATTACAACATCGGGGACGTGCTGTAGTTTTTACATCCTTAGAGGATTTAGCCTTGCGCATTGATCGTGATGATTTAGATGTGCGGGCGGATGATATTTTGGTTTTACAAAATGCTGGACCCAAAGGCGCTCCCGGTATGCCTGAGGCGGGATACTTACCGATTCCAAAAAAATTGGCCCAAGCCGGCGTGAAAGACATGGTGCGTATTTCTGATGCGCGTATGAGTGGCACAGCGTTTGGCACCATTGTTTTGCATATCACGCCAGAGTCTGCAGAAAATGGCCCACTTGCCGCGGTTCGTGATGGCGACATGATTGAATTGGACGTTGCTAAGCGCAGTATCACACTGCTAGTCGATGAGGCAGAAATTGCGCGACGTTTAGCGGAGTTAGGTGCCCCTGAGGCACGCTTAGAAATCCCAGCGACAGGGTATCGGCGGCTTTACCAAACAACTGTGACTCAAGCCGACGTGGGATGTGATTTTGATTTTATGGTGCCAGTTGCTAATCGTTCTGCTCCGATCATTAAGGAATACTAAGATGTTATTTACGCCAGCAGAAACCAAAGTACTGATTATCGGTGGTGGCACAATGGGCGCTGATGTGGCCACGGTTTATGCCCGCGGCGGCTGTGCTACGCAAGTTTGCGAATTGACTACTGAGCGGCGGGTAGCTTTGCCGACCTACTTTGCTAATCAAATGGCCGAGCTGGGCTATGAAGAGCGCATTCATTTACTGACTACGGCAGGTTCATTAGATGAGATCGACTGGTCTGAAGTAGATTTGGTGGTTGAGTGCATTCCCGAACGTTTAGATATCAAACAGTCTTTATTTATTGAATTAGAAAAACGCGCCAAAGCCGAAACAGTTTTAGCGAGTAATAGCTCTAGCTTTCCGATTAGCGCGATCTGCAAAGATTTAAAAACACAAGCCCGGATGATTGGACTACATTTTTTTATGCCAGCGCATTTGGTGCCCTGTGTCGAAGTTGTTTATGGTCCAAAAACGTCACCACTTGTCGGCGAAAGTCTGTCACGCCTCATGACTGCATGCGGCATGGTGCCAGTAACGGTAAAAAAAGATCTACCCGGTTTTTTAGCTAACCGCTTACAACACGCGCTATCACGCGAGGCCTTTTGGATGGTTGATGAAGGCATTGCTAGTTTGGAAGATATTGATAAGGCCGTGCGCTTTGGCTTTGGCTTTCGTTATTTAGCAGCTGGTCCAGTCTTGCAGCGTGACCATGCAGGCCTTGATATTCATGCCGCAGCGGGCGCTAGTATTTATCCATCACTCAATAATTCCCCTGAAATTGCGCAATGCTTAGCAGAGCCCGCTAGTCATGGCAAATTAGGGATGAAAACGGGTGAGGGATTTTTTCAATGGACACCCGAAACGATTCAAGCAGAACGCGAACGCTATAACAATCTCTTAAGGGCTAGCTTGCAATTAATTCAAAAAGAATTACCTGAAATTAAATAAATTATTTTTTAAGATAAATCGGCAATATGCAAGCGCCGTAATTGCGGTGCTAGATAGTAAGTACAGGTTACCACTGCAATTGTGGCAATGCCGCCAAAAATAATTGAGGGCACAAGACCCATTAAGCTGGCAGCAAGACCGGATTCGAGTGCGCCGAGTTCATTCGAAGAGCCAATAAAAATACCATTGATAGCACTGACTCTGCCGCGCATATGATCGGGAGTGGTTAATTGCATGATCGAACCCCGAATGACCACAGATACCGAATCACAGCAGCCCGATAGCATTAAGAAAGTTGCCGCTACCCATAATTCGGTAGAGAGCCCAAAGCCTACAATGGCTAAGCCAAACCCCGCAACCGACATTAATAAATATCGACCTGAGTTATATAACATGGGCTTACGAGCCAAGATAATGCCTGTAATGACTGCAGCGAGTGCGGGTGAAGCCCGCAAAATTCCCAGAGTTTCTGGTCCGGCGTGCAGTATTTCTTTAACAAAGGCAGGCAAGATGGATACTGCGCCCCCTAGCAAAACTGCAAACATATCGAGCGCCATCGTCGCTAAAATTAATTCGTGCTTGCGCACATAGTTAAAGCCTTCTAAAAAACTTGTAAAGAAATGACTGGGCACAGTGCTGAGTGGCGTTTTTTGTGCTGGTATGAGCCAAGATCCATATAGGCCCACAGCAGCACAAATACCGGCTAGACAATAAGTCCAAGATAAACCAGCCAAGCCAATGAGTAGCCCGCCGATGCCAGGTCCCGCAACGACACAAATTTGAAATACCGAAGAAGCGAGCGCGGTATAGCGAGTAAGTTCGGCGCGGGGAATAATTTGTCCAAAGATGGCGGTATACGAGGGACGCATCAGCGCTCTGCCGACTCCAATAAAAGCAACTGCCGTATAAATAAGGGGTACTGGCGGACTAATTAAATTGAGTGCAATAGCAGCAAGGAAAAACGCCACAGCAATATGAATTGAGCAGGCAATAGCCGCAATCAAACGGCGCGAGTAGGTGTCGACCGCATGACCCGAGTAGAGTGCAAAGGCAAAATAAGGTACCAGCTCAGCTAAGCCTACCAAGCCAAGAGAAACCACACTATTGGTTAGTTCATAAATATGCCAACCTACGGCAACCATAATAATTTGGTAGTTGAGGGTGACGCCAATGCGGTAGATTAAAAGCGTTTGAAATGCTTTGCGAGTAGACATCTTGAGTTCATGCCCCAAATAGGAGCCGCAGGGGCGTTGTAATAAGCGTGAGCAGCCAAATAAAAAATGCACTGAGCGGCTGCATCCACCAAGTGGTGATGAAACCCGTGAAAGCTAAACTAAGCACAATAAAAAATCCCCATGGCTCTATTTTTCCCAAGGCCAGTGATTGGCGTATTGGTAAGAGGCCTGACAAAATACGGCCACCATCCAATGGCGGCAAAGGAAATAAATTAAACACCAGCAAGCCAATATTCCAGAGTACCCCTGCTTTAGCCATTGAAATAAGAAAAGGCTCATCGATACCGAATCCTTGCAACGCAATCCATAGGGCAGCCCAAATAATGGCTTGGATAAAATTCGAGCCCGGACCAGCTAAAGCAACCCAAATCATATCGATTTTGGGGTTACGTAAATGGTCAAAACGAACCGGTACCGGTTTCGCGTAACCAATTAAAAACGCTGACCCCATTAAAATAAGTGCTAAGGGGATTAAGATGGTGCCAACCAAGTCGATGTGTTTAGCGGGATTCAGGGTAACGCGACCCAGTACATAAGCCGTGTTATCACCAAAACGCTTAGCCGCATAACCATGGGCTGCCTCATGAATGGTGATGGCAAAAATGAGCGGAATTGCATTAATGGCGACAGCTTGGATAGAATAGTCAGTAATCATGACAATATGATATCGATAGGAGTAAATTGTGACGGAAGAAAAGAAACCAGAAAGTAAGAATCCAGCTAAGCCAGCAGTGGGTAAGCCACCAGCACGGCCAGTAGCTAAAGGCCCCCAGAGCTTAGGTGGGCGACCCCAAGCAGGCTTTGGCGGCGGCAAGGGCATGATGCGCAAGGCTGGGCGTGGTCGTTAACGGGCATTCAGCGCTCTCCTGGGTAGCCAATGTAAGATCCTGACCACTTATATAGTGGATAATTCAAGCTAACGCAGAAAAAGTAGGGGAATTAAATGAATGAATGGCACGGTGAAGAAAAATCGGCAATTAATCGCAAGATTATTGTTTTAGTCGTGATGCTAGCGGTGGCAACGAGTTTGGCAATTTTATTTGCGGTTACTGCCGCACATATTGGGTACGTTTTTAGATAAACGACAGCCGTATTCAGTTACAACCACTCGTTTTTCTTGGCCATGGCAGCCCCATGTATGCGCTGGAGGCTAATCGGTACACTGCGGCCTGGGCAGATTTAGGCAAAAACCTCACCCGGCCCGCTGCTATTTTAGTTATTTCAGCCCACTGGTTAACCCGCGGAGTTTGGGCTACAGCGATGCAAATGCCCCAAACGATTCATGATTTTGGTGGCTTTCCAGAAACCTTATTTTCACTGCAATATCCGGCACCCGGTAGCCCGCAATTAGCACAGCGGGTAAAAACCTTATTAGCACCAGAGACAGAAGTCGTTTTAGAAGAAAATGAATGGGGCATCGATCATGGTGCTTGGTCGGTGTTGCGCTATCTCTATCCTGCTGCAGATGTGCCAGTAGTACAAATGAGTTTAAATGGTAGCTTAGATGCCCAAGGACATTATGATTTGGCGCGTCAATTAGCGCCTTTGCGGGCAGAAAATATTTTAATTCTGGCGAGTGGCAATGTGGTGCATAACTTACGACTTATTCATTGGCAGGCAGATGCTACCCCCTATCCTTGGGCGCTAGAGTTTAATCATTTCTTTTTGCAGGCGATGCAATCAAACCAACATCAGGCTTTAATTGACTACGAGAGTCTTGGCGAGGTTGCCCACTTAGCGATTCCTACACCCGAACATTATTGGCCGGCACTTTATCCGCTAGCTTTACGGCTGCCAGGTGAAAAAGTGACTGTCATTACTGATGGCATTGAAATGAGCTCCATTAGTATGTTGAGCTTCATGATTCAATAGGGCTCGTTATTCTTAGCCCGAGTACATTGTCAAGTTATTCAGGTTTGATGTTGTGAGCCTTCACAACCGCACTCCACTTGGCTGCTTCAGATTTAATTAGTGCGGCAAAATCTGCAGGTGTGCCGCCGCCAATTTCGTTGCCTTGAGAGAGCATCAGTTCCCGAAATTGGGGATCTTTTAAAGCTTCATTTGCGGCTGCATTCAGTTTATCGATAATCGCTTTCGGCGTACCTTTGGGGGCAACTAAACCTTGCCAATTGAGCACTTCAACTTTAGGGTATCCAAGCTCAGTAAAGCTGGGAATATTAGGTAAGAGTGGCGAGCGTTTTTTACTGGTAATGGCTAAAGCACGGAGTTTATCGCCTTTAATGCTCGGCATCGCTGAATACATTTGATCAAACATCATGTCAACATTGCCGGCCATTAAATCGGTCAGGCCAGCGGAGCCACTTTTATAGGGTACATGAATCATCGTAATGCCAACGCTATCCATAAATACTTCGGCAGAGAGTTGATGACTTCCCCCAATGCCGCCAGAAGAAAATGTCAAGGTATCAGGCTTTGCTTTTGCAGCCGTCACAATATCTTGTACCGTTTTATAAGATGATTTAGGATTAACTACTAAAACTAAAGGCCCTTTTTCGATTAAAACAATCGGCACAAGATCTGCCTCGGGGTCGTAGCGTAAATTACCAAATAACGTTTTATTAACAGCGAGCGGAGCAAAATTACCCATGCCAATGGTGTAACCATCGGGAGCCGCACGCGCAATAAATTCGGTGCCAATGTTGCCGCCTGCTCCCGCTTTATTTTCAACGATGATGCTTTGTTTCAAAATTGCACTCATGCGCAGGGCAATTTGCCGACTACGCGAATCTGCGCCACCACCAGCACCATAGGGTACGATGAAATTGATGGGCTTGCTGGGGTAGCTTCCTTGCGCATGACTGTGGGTGATATTGAAGCCAGCACTCATCAAGCCCAGCGTGATGAAGGCAAACCGAATCCAAAACCAATTTTTTAGTTTAGACATTTAATGCTCCGAGTTTTCAAGGTAAGAAGCGCAACTGCTTTCAGGTAAAAATAAGAATAGCTTAAATAATACCGAATAAACCGCAAAGGGCACCTAGCAAAATAAGCCACAAGGGGTGCCAGCGGGTTAGTAGCATGATGATAATCGTCCCCAGGGTCATTGTGTAAGCCACCACCCCATGATTAATTTGCCAGGATATTTGCCAAGCAGAAGCAAGCACTAAACCAATGGCGAGGGCCGCCGCCGCATACTGAATCGCTTGCTGATGCTGCACATTTTTCATGCTGAGAATATAGCGTTGCAACCAAAAAATGAGGATGGAAGAGGGCCAAGCGATAGCTAGGGTTGCGACTAAGGCACCCACGACGCCATAGACATGCCAACCAATTAAGGTTACGGTCATAAAGTTAGGGCCCGGCGCCGCTTGCGCAATGGCAAAATAGTTGGCAAAGGTTTGGGCATCAATCCACCGCTCTTGGTTTACTGATATCTCGTAGAGCACTGGTAGTAAGGCATTTACACCACCAAAGGCGATTAAAGAAAAAGCCGAGAATTTAAGAAATAGGCCGAGAAGGGCGCTCATGGTTGCTTCACTTTTCGCCATGCGAGCCATAAGCCCAGCGGCAGAGCGATCAGTACTACCCACCCAAGTGCTAAGTGAAATACCGTTGCCGCGATAAACGTGAATGCGACCACAATGAACATCAGAGGATAGCGAAATTCATCACGCATCATTTTGAAGCCAGTTGCGGCTATTAAGCCGACGCCAACCGCAGAGATTCCCCGCAAGACCCCTTGCACTGCAGCGAGACTGCCGTATTGATCATAGAGGGCAGCTAACACCAGGACCAAACTAATTGGACCTAGCATCAGACCGGCTACTGCAGCAAACGCGCCCTTGACACCAGCAAAGCGTGAGCCAATGCAGACGGCTAAATTCATAATATTGGGCCCAGGCACAATTTGACAAATACCCAAAATTGCATTGAACTCATGCGCAGTTAACCATTTATTTTGTTCAACAACGGTCCGTCGTGCCCATGGAAGAACGCCCCCAAAGCCCGATAAGCCAATTATGGTAAAGCCAATAAATAGTTGTTTGGGGCTGACTGATTTCAAGTTAAGGCTTAAATGGATGCGGTAGGGGTTTGTTATCAAGCCACGCCATTAAGGTTTGCGTGATGCCGTCGGCAAAAGCGGCAAATATAGGCTCGGCAATAAATCCTAAGTGGGGGGTAACTAATAAATTCGGCGTTTTACGCAAAAGATCTTCTGCAGGTAAGGGTTCAAGATCAAATACATCAATTGCGGCTTGACCAGGGTGACCTGCGGCTAGGGCCGCAGGCAAGGCTTGCATTTGTATTAAGCTAGAGCGCGACGTGTTCACAAGAATGGAATCGGTGCGCATCAGGGCTAATTTTTCTGCATTAATTAAACCCTTGGTCGCGGGTGATGCGACTAAATGTAGGCTAACAACTTTGGCTGTGCTGAGGAGCTCATCAAGACTGACAGATTTTGCATCTTCAGCTGCCGCGCGCGCTCCATTCATATTTGGGCTCCAGGTTACCAGCTCCATACCAAAGGCCTTCCCAACGCGAGCCACCCGACTGCCAATTGCGCCTAAACCAATGATGCCTAGGCGTTCACCACTGAGCATCGGCAATACGGATAGTGGATCACGCCAGCCGCCCTGTACCATTAACTGATTTTGTTCAAGCAGGCGCTTGGATGCGCCCAAAATTAAAGTCCAAGTTAATTCCGTCGTAGTTTCTTTCGATGGCCCGCCAGGTGAACAAGCCATGGGAATATTGCGTTCGACTAGCGCAGTAGCTTCGAGAGTGCCATTACGTTCGCCAGTAAACATCAAAAATTTGAGTTTATTTAAGCGGTTAAGGAGGGACTTATTTAAGGGCGCCCGGTCACGCACAATCGCAATTGCATCAGCATCTTTAATGACCTCAAAGAGCGCCTCATCGCGCAGCGGTTGATGATGAAAGCTTAGATTCGCACGTTGTTCGAGGGCATCCCAATTTGAGAAACGGCGAAGGGCTTGCTCATAATCTCCAAGAATGACGATATTAGGACGCGTTTTCATCTGCATATTTTCTTTAGTGTTATGAGGGAATACTTAAGCGCAAGATGGTATTTAAATCGGGTGCTTTGCCTAGACTCCACAGCGCAGCAATTAATTGCTGGGTTTTTTCTTTGCCAATAATCGGCTCGGTCAAGCTAGTAAATTTAGCTTCGAGTTGAGCATCACTCATGGGATTTTCAACGGAACCAATTGCATGCTCAACAAACACATGCACTTGCTGGCCATTTTTTAAGAAAGCGGTAACGTCTACAGCTGCCTCATTGATCGTGGCATCGATGGTGGCATGCACTTTATCGCGCAAAGCAACGACATCCGCACGGGTAACGATGTCATCAGCATATTCACTTTCAGCAGCTTGACCAAAAATGAGCCCAACAGCACAACCATGGTAGACACTAAATTTACCTTCGAGACCGCGCTGGGGCGTTTTCTTACCGGTAAGCTCTAAGACCAAGGGATGTACTTTTAATTCAATGCGCTCCACATCCTCGGGTTTCACACCTTGTGCCTTGAGTTGCACGCAGGCATCGATACTCGGATGAATCACAATACCGCAAGCAAAAGGTTTATAGGTGTTAAGGGAAATTTCAAATACCTTACCTAAGCCACGCTCGATTTCAGACCAATCTGCTTTGGTTGAAACGGTTTGGACATAACCCCGACCAGCCTCAAGTGCTTTACTGCTAGCAGTAAAACCATGTTTTGCAAGCAAGGCTGAGAGTTGCCCCGCGCGCGCAGCACCACCAGGGTGAAACGGTTTGGTCATGGTGCCAAATTGTTCGCGCATGCCAATGGGTTGCGAAGCAGCAATCCCTAATGCCATTGTAGTTTGCTGGGCATTGAGCCCCATTAAGCGAGCACTCGCTGCGGCTGCGCCTAACATTCCAGTTGAGCTAGTAATATGCCAACCACGATGGTAGTGATCGGGATACATACAATTACCAATTCGACATTCAACATCAATTCCTAAAACCAGCGCATCAATCAGCTTGCGCCCATTGGTATTAATATGCTCGCCTAAGGCCAAAATAGCGGAGGCTACCGGACCAGCAGGATGAATCACCGTTTTTAAATGGGTGTCATCAAAGTCAAACGTATGCGAGCTAATCCCATTAATGAGCGCTGCTCCTGCCATATCAACCCGTTCTTTGCGACCTAGAATAGTGGCTTGGGGCGCAGGTTGAAATTCTTGAATCGCTGCTAAAGAAGTTGCGACACTTTCGTGCTGAGCTGCACCAATCGCACAGCCGAGCCAGTTTAAAAAAGTGCGATGTGCCTCATGTTCGACTTCAGGAGTCCAGCCACGACTAGGATGTTGAGCGACAAAATCAGCCAGAATTTGGGTAACAGGTGGGGCATTAAGATCGGCTGCGGCTTGAATGGTTTTTGACATACTGGGTTCCTGTGGTTTATTCGATTTCAATTTTTCGGTCTTTGACAACTTTAGTCCAACGGGCAATATCATCTGCCATGTAGCGCCCGAATTGGCTGGGCGACATGGGCATGACTACCAATGCTTCGCTGGTTAACTTTGCCGCAAACTCGGGATTAGTTAATACCTTGTTTAATTCCATATTTAATTTACTGACCAGTGCTTCTGGCATTTTGGCAGGCCCCACAATGCCATACCATTGCTGGCCCTCAAAGCCTGGGTAACCGAGCTCTTTGAAAGTCGGTACAGTAGGAATAGCAGGATTACGGTTTGGCCCAGTTACAGCAAGCGGACGAATTTTATCGGTTTCAATATAGGGCAGTGCGGCAAATAATGCGGGGAACATCGCTTGAGTTTGGCCGCCCATTAAATCAGTAAAGGCAGGTGCAATACCGCGGTAGGGAATGTGCACTAAAAAAATACCCGCCTCATTCTTAAATTGCTCCATTGATAAATGTGTCAGCGTTCCAGGACCAGCTGAACCATAACTTAATTGAGCGGGATTTTTTTTAGCATAGGCAATAAATTCTTTGACATTTTTGACCGGTAGCGCCATGTTTAAGACGAGTACATTTGGCGTTGCGCCAATCATGCCAATTGGCGTGAAATCTTTAATTGCATCATAAGGTAGCTTGCGTATTGCGGGGTTAGTTCCGTGGGTGCCAACATACCCAATCATGAGGGTATAGCCATCAGGAGCTGCTTTAGCAGTAGCTTGTGAGGCAATAATGCCGCCTCCGCCAGTGAGGTTTTCAACAATAATGGTTTGTCCTAAGGCATGCCCCAAACGCTCAGCAACAGTGCGGGCAATTTTATCAAGGCCGCCACCAGCAGCAACTGGCGCTAATAAGCGAATTGATTTATTGGGATAAGGGGCGGGTTGCGCTAGTCCAGTCAAGGACCAACCTAAAGTAAAACAGCCCACTACACCTATTTGGATGGATAAAAAAATCGGCACAAGCCGATTAGTCAATTTGTTCATCAATTTATCCCTCTATTTGATGCTTATTATTTTAATAATATTGCTAGTGCTATTTCTTAAGACCTTGATAATTGCTAGAGATAGCGCTAATAATCAATCGTTTATTTTACTCGGGTTTTTACGGATCGACTGATCCAGGCCGATGGTTTCAAGGGTAGGCTCGAGGGCTTCACGGTCATCAAAAACAAAACAGGTCCCCTGATAATGATTTGCACCGACTTCTTCAAAATACTTCAAGATGCCACCTTCTAATTGATAGCTGTGTTGAGCCCCTAGCTCACGGAGATATAAGCCAGACTTTTCACAGCGAATGCCGCCAGTACAAAAACTGACGATGGTTTTATCTTGCAATTCAGCGAAGTGCGGCTGAATAGCGGCGGGAAAGTCGCTGAATTTATCAATTTGCAAGTTCAAGGCATTTGCAAAAGTGCCGTATTCGACTTCAAAAGCATTGCGAGTATCGAGCATGACTACAGGCCGACCCAGATCATCAGTGCCACGATCTAACCATGCACATAATTGCTTGGGGGAAATAAATTGAGCGCGCCCTTTTTTAGGTTGAATAGTAGGATGATTCATGCGAATAATTTCCGCTTTAATTTTGATCAACATGCGACTAAAGGACTGAGAATCAGACCAACTTTCTTTGGCTTCCATTTGCGCAAAGCGCGAGTCATTACGTAACCAAGCAAGAAAGGTACGTACTTCATTTTCAGCACCAGCTAAAAATACATTAATACCCTCAGGAGCAAGCAAAATTGTGCCCTTCAATTGGAGGCGATTACATTCGGCTAAAGCGCTTTCGCGTAATTTACTGGGATTTTCAATCTCAACAAATTGATAGCTAGCAATATTTAAGATAGGCGGCATACCCTATTATCAAACAAGATGGATGCACTTCTCGGGGACTGCCTGCGCTAGAGCACAGAGGGGGGTTAAACTATCCTTCCCGCTGGAAATATCGAGCCGCCAGAAGCATTAATAAAAGCGTAAAAAGTATCGTAAAACGCCGTATTTAGGAGATCAGTATGAGTTACCGCATCAAATCAAAAACCTGCCTTTTAAGCTTTATTTTTGGCCTTGCAGCCAGTTTATTAGGGCTTAACGCCTATGGTCAAACTAGCCCTAATGCAGCCGGCTTAGGCTCTTGGCCGACACAAAAGCCGGTACGCTTAATCGCAGTTTTTCCTCCGGGGGGGTCGGTTGACCAGGTAGCCCGTATTTTGGCGCCAGCGATTCAGGCTGAACTCAAACAAAATGTGATCGTGGAAAATATTGGTGGCGCTTCAGGCGTAATCGGTACTGGAGCGATGGTGCGCTCTGACCCTGATGGATACACCTTTGCGATTGTTTTTGATACGCATGGCGTGAATCCAAGCATTAAAGATAAATTACCCTATGACACTATCACTGATATTGCACCGGTTACTTTAATTGGTACTTCGGCTATGGTCTTAGTGGCTAGTAAAAACTCAGGCATTAAAACTTTTCAGCAATTAGTGGAAGAATCGAAAGCCAAGAAAAAGTTTAGCTATGGATCAATTGGTGTCGGTAGCTTAGGGCACTTAGCGATTGCGCGTTTAGCCAAAACTGCCGGCTTTGATTGGGTTCATGTACCTTATCGGGGCGGCGGACCTTTAATGCAAGATATTCTGGGTGGACAAGTTCCCCTCGCGATTGGCTCGGTGTTCTTAGTCAAGCCGCATATCGATAGTGGCGGCGTTATTCCTTTGGCAGTGACTACTACCAAACGCACTGCCGAATTACCCAAAGTCCCTACGATTGCAGAAAGTGGCTTCCCCGGATTTAATGCGCCCGCTTGGTGGGCGGTATTAGCTCCAGCTAAAACACCACCCGCGATTGTGAATGCAATGAATCAAGCTGTTACTAAAGCGCTGAAAAGCCCAGCAGTCGCTGATAAATTACGCGCCCAAGGCATTGATATTGTGGCTGGCGGACCCGAAGCCACTAAAGATTGGATTGGTAAACAGATTGCACTATGGGGTAAGTTTGTGATCGAAAATGGTATCAAAGATGCGCCTTAATTTAGTCAATCGATTCGTCTGATCCTTTTAAGTAGAAAGTTAGCTTATGTCATCTCGCTCAATTGACTATCAACCGCTTGATTTAGCAGAGCCGGCTGAATTAGTGGCCGCAATTCGTAAACGGCGTGGTGGACAGTTAATTAATTTAGATCGCATGCTCTTGCACAGCATTCCAGTGGCCCGGGGTTGGAACGCATTTATTGGCGAAATTCGGGAGAATTTATCGCTTGATCCTAAGCTACGTGAACTGGCGATGTGCGGAGTAGCAGTTTTAAATGGCGCTGAGTATGAATTTTTTCATCATGCTCCACCCTTTCGTAAGGCAGGCGGAACTGCAGAGCAAGTCGAGGCGCTACGCCATATTGGTGAAACTACATTTCCACAAGAGCGCTTTAATGCGGTGGAACTTGATACAGTCAATCTCACTTTGCAAATGACGCGCAATATTGTGGTGGATAAATCCGTAATGAATAATTTACAAAAAGCCTTGGGCAATACTGCAGTAGTTGAATTAGTGAGCGTAATCGCTG
>Ga0194044_10000310_pt1 | contig 23644 bp, 25 predicted proteins | sample JunL4417m_MetaG_FD_155460 | JGI IMG/M metagenome (GOLD analysis project Ga0194044, IMG submission 155460) | Anoxic zone freshwater microbial communities from boreal shield lake in IISD Experimental Lakes Area, Ontario, Canada - Jun2016-L442-17m | ecosystem: Environmental > Aquatic > Freshwater...
CTTTAGTGCCATCCGTGATGCATTCAACGGTAAACCGTTTATCCCTTCTAGCGCCCTTTAATTATCCATATTCACTGATTGATGATGTATAGGGGTTTGTGGGGTGCCTGAGTAGTTACGCCAAATTTGAATTAGTTAATGGTAATTAGAGTTCATAACCCGGTTTTGGATTACATCCATTAGTGAAGCCATGCCATACAATTCATTGGTCATTCTGATCTGCCGCTGCCTTGGTGTTCTGTTGAATATCGGTATCCACTGTTCACCGAACTCGGTTGCCACTACAGCAATGTGGCGCGCGATGGTAGTCTTGCCCTTCTGACGGAAAACCGCGACTGATTTGGCACTATCAAGCCTACTTGGTTGACCGAGTGATGCCCCGCTTTAGGCCGAGCAACCAAACCGTTGCCGTATGGGCAGCTTCGCTGCCATCGTGCTTATCGGGATGACACAACTGAATCAGGCGGCTCAACTGGGCTTTCCAGTCGGCTGGCAATACGCTACGGGCGGTTCTGGGGCGGGGTGACAAGACCTTTGCCTTGAGCTTCAAATTGTCCTGCTCCAAGCGTTCCACCTTGAGCTGCAACGCACGAATGGTAGCCTGGTTTTCATGGCCCAGAGCCAAGGATCGCCAGTAATCAACTTCCTGCTGTAATGCCTCGACCTTTCTTTTGCCTTGTCGATCCTGTAGCGCAATCCAGCAAGGTAGACAGCGGGTCGCCCAGGCTTTTGCTTCCTCAACTTCAAACTGCTTTTTACAATCGCAGCAGATCTTGGTCAGCATGGCAACACTCCTAAATCTGTTCCAAAAGTCACGGTCAGATTCTTGCGAAGTAGGGTCAGTGGGTTTACTACGGTCCTTCAAGAACTCGCGCAACTAAGTGTCCGCATGAAGCACAATGACCATGCAACACAAGACTCTCACCTTGTATGGTACCGGTAATACGTATCATTGCCACTCCCACGCCGCAACGGGTACACCAAACATTGGCCAGAATTTTCTGCTTTGTTTGGTTAGAAATCTTATCCCAAAACTGTTGGGCTTCTGGCAAAAACGGCTGAGAGTATATAAACATTTAGAATAATTTTCCTGTTTTAACTGCTAGGCTTATTGCTGTTTTATACCGGCGCTATTGGCAATCTGTGAAAATTTTGCTCTGAATGCGTGTGGGCGTTTTTTCCGAAAAATATCGCCACTGGAAATTGGGTAATAGAATTCACCACTCCTGGCCAGCAGCTAACTGTCCAAGAATACACCCCCTGGAGTCAAACTATTGCTGCACCGATAGCGATATGGGGCCATTAGACTTGTTCCTAAATAAGAAACTCAACGCTTCATTGAATATTCAGTCTGTTCTAGTCCACCAGCTACTAGATCAGCCAAAAATTCTCTACGTTTGTACTCGATAGTCTCTACCGAGAACAGTTTTTGATAAAGGCTGTTAAAAACCGTACTAATATTTGTATAAAATAGCTTGGTTTTCGCTATCTCATACTTCTATTTATACTAAAATACTGTTCACTTTTATTTAGGAACAAGTCAAATTAATCTTCTTGTAGTTTAACTATTGTTATAAGGAACTATATCATGACTACTATCAATTCAAGTCTTAAAGAAATTCGAGTGATTCCTAATCATGAAGTTCCAGAAAAAATGAAGAAGATTACTGATACTTGGATTTGGATAACAATAGACAATGATCAGGACTTAAATGATTTTCAAGTAAACCATCCTTATTGTGTTAATATTCTGTCCCTATTTTTTGGGGAAAATACATTTGATTTGTTTCAAGCAGAAAAGATTATTTCCTTTATTGAACAACATCAAAACATAAATAATTTAATTATTAGTTGTGAATTAGGACAATGCAGATCTTTTTCTATTGCAACAGCATTAGCTGATGAAATCAATTGTGTGCTGTTTGTTGATTCAGAAACTATACTAATAAGTTCAAATATTAAAACCACATTTGCCATTTTGTTTAAACTCATGAATAATAATCAATCAAGCTCAACTTTAATTAATAAAATCTCTAAGTATCTTAATGAAACTATAAAACAATCATCAACAGTTATTACAGAACAATATGCTGGCAATTTTAAAACAACAACTAATGTTATTGATCTTTGGGTAATAAAAGAAAATGAACTAAGTTCTATTTCTAAAGGAGAAACTGATATTTTAGGAACAGCTAGAACAGCGTTTGACAGTAAAGAAGTAGAAGATATTTATGATTTCAAAGGCATTGTTATTCCCAAATATTATATTGATGAAAACCAACATATTTATAATTTCGGAAATAATAACAATGCTCAAGGTGCTATTATTATTTACGGATTCAACTCTAATTCTAAGGACAAACAACGGAATGTGCATTTTGTCTTGCATCAAGATCAATGGCCTCATGTTTATCCTATATTAAAAGCAGCAAATGAACTTGGTGATTGTCGTTCTATCAGTAATTCAAGTGCAAGTATGCGTGAAGCTATTAGGTATGGACATTTTATGACATTTAGTTTTGGTGTTGAAAAGAAAGGAACAAAATTAACTTTCTTATCTGCAAACATATCTTCTACTGAATTAAATATGTATAAACTTTATGCAAAAACTATTTCCAGTAAAAACTATACTGATTCTTGGTCGTTTTTACCTTCTAGTGGAAATGGATTGAATAAAATATTTTCAGAGATTAAGACTGCTTTGTTAAATTTAGCAACAAGCAATCAACAATCCAGTAAAGACATATCAACCAAAAAACCAGATGACACTAAGTTGTCTTTTGATGATACTGAGTCTGATGAATTTGATGATTGGACAGTTAAGAAATAGCATTAACTATAAAGGAGTGTAACGCCCCTTTATAGTTTTAATCTGTTATACTATTGACATTTGAATAGTCTGTCTGCATCAGTAAGTGTGATTGCTTGTCAAGTAAAACATTTAGATTCTAGTTGGATTTGAGTTGTTCCTAAATAAGGAACTCAACGCTTCATTGAATCTTTAGACAACTCTAGTCTAACAGCTACTAGAATGCTAAATTTTCTCTACGTTTGTACTCGATAGTCTCTACCGAGAACAGTTTTTGATAAAAGCTGTTAAAAACCGTACTAATATTTGTATAAAATAGCTTGGTTTTCGCTATCTCATACATCTATTTATACTAAAATATTGTTCACTTTTATTTAGGAACAAGTCTACTGTACACCATTGCATGTCTACCCAACCCACGGCCAGCAACTTACGCGGAGCTAAACCAGCAAAACGACAAAACCCACCCCATGGGGCGGGTTTTGTCGTTGTCGCGCCTTTTTACAAATGGCCGCGTTCAGCCAGCGACACGCTGCGGGTGCCACCAATCACAAAGTGATCAATAACTCGAACTTCGACTAGCGCCAACGCTTCTTTGAGTCGGCGCGTGATTGCAAAATCGGCAGGACTGGGTTCTTGATTGCCGCTGGGGTGGTTGTGGGCAAAGATGACAGCAGCGCAGTTGAAGTGCAGCGCCCGCTTCACCACTTCACGCGGAAATACTGGGCTGCTGTCAATGCTCCCCAAAAACAATTCTTCCGCCTGAATCAGCCGATGCTTGTTGTCCAGAAACAGACACAAAAATACTTCACGTTCGCGGGTGGAAATTCGCGTGGTCAAGAACGTGCGAACCGTATGGATGCTGTCCATGAATGTGCCCTGGGGAAACAGCTCGTTAATGGCAACTTGGGCGGCATCCACAATTTCGGTGGGTTGCGCCCGCCGATAACGACGCGACGCTTGATCGCGCACATAGAGAATGGTACTTTGAGTGCTGGTAATTTTAGCTTTTGGACTCGTCACGGCTGGTACCGTAGTCGGGTCAGGCAACAACAAAGAACTTGAAAAAACCTGCTGCATTTTGGCAGGTTTTTTTACGTCTCCAGTTTGGAGATGATTACCACTGCCGTTCTTGGTTGTTGGAGTTCTTGATTCCCCCAAAGTCGGCAACGCGACTAAGTTGGCCTGACTCTCTTGCACGGTCTCAATATCAATTAGGTTCACAATGTTTTCTCCTCGGTTTCCCCAAATGGGGAAACGTAGGATTACGTACTAATTAGGTGCAGTCAACTGGGCTAATACAAATCTTTTTAGTAGTGACCAAACAGAGTTGTCGTAGAAAACGCAGCAAATGGTGGGCGGAGTTGACTCAAAAATAACCATTACCGTTCATTGCAAATGGGCCATACTTATTCACCACTGGGTGGCATTTATTGGCAATTTCTAATCCTGCTAGCTAATACGGGTCATTGAACGACTCAAGCTCAAGTTCGATCCAATGCGGGCCGAATTGGCCTTTGTCGGCAACAAAAAGATCGACACCACCGGTCCTCATATAATTAGCGCCACAGGTTTGACAAGAACCACAGGCACCACCGAATTTATAATATGTATCGTTATTGCCACACACTGCACACCTGAATGATCCGCGTTTTGCACTTGCCTGCTCAATTTTGAATACAAATGATTTTCCAATCAGCTCTTCTTTGTACATGCGATTTTTCCCATGAGGTAGCGAAGCGGGTAACAACCTCTCGGTCGAATACGCTGTTATTACGAGAATCAGCAACGGCAACCTGGGTTGCCAGAAAACAGATTATCTTTCCATAGCTTAGCACCCAGTGATGTAAACGATAAGGTATGAACATTTTGAACTTTTTGAACATCATTTTCAGGAAACTCTGTTATGAAAGTTTTATTCTAACTTCCACACATTTGTCTTTTACTAAAAATGCTGTTCATTTTGTTCAAATTGTTCGGTTATCCAAAATTCTAACCCCAGACCAAATTCTTGTTCGCTTAGGATCAGAATCTTGATATTCAAAAATTCCCTTTGATAATAGCCATTTAATCAATTCACGAGATGAAGCATCGCGCCGGCCAGAATCTTCACGCCACGTCTTGAAAGCGTCGCCCATGTCCTTCTTGGTCGTTTTGGCCTGTTTATCGAAGGTCAGATTTTCCCGCGCAAAGTCGGCGTAGGGATCCATGTCGGCCCAGTAACTACCGGTGGCTTGGGCGGCGTAGGTGCTTTCCACCAACAAATAGCCAGCCTTGCGCCAGACGCGATAACCCTGGAACAGCCACGCCAGCACCGCCGCTTTGGCTTGGGGGTCGTTCATCAGGGCTTCTTTGATCGCCGGGTCAGGCGTTGCCGGTTTTTGATCGAACGGGCAGACAATCACGCGGCGCTTCATGCCGGGATCGTCGAACTCGGTACGCAGCGGAAAATTGGTTTGCAGAAACAGTTTGAACACCGGCAAAAACGAGATGCTCTGCTTGGCGTAGGGCAACCGCGCACAGATTTGGTCGTTGCCACTCAGCGCCTTGATGCTGCCATCATCCAGTTTGGCCCCTTTGGGTGGTTCAATGCTGGGATACACGAACCGTGCGCCGCGCAACTTGAGCAAATCTTCACGCGGGGCCGATTTGTTTTGCCGTCGCCAGTCGGTTTGCAGCAGGGAATTGATTTCAATGGTGGTAGCGTAATCGCCCAGCGCGTGGTGAACCGCTGTTAGCAGTGTGCCTTTGCCGGTACCAGCAGCTCCTTGGGCAATCAAAATCTTTTCGCTGGGGTTGGCTCCATGCAGACCGCTGCCGCAAAACTGGTGAATCAGTTCGTAGCGGTCGCCTTCGGCGTGAAGTAAATCCATCACCGCCGTCCAAGCCGAGTGGGTTGCGTCAGAGTGGTAGGCCGCGCCAGCCACTTTGGTCGCTCGGTACTGGGGTGAGTGGGGCATGAGCTGGCCGGTCACCAGGTTGAGTACCCCGTTTTGGCAGACCAAAATGTCTTTGTTGGCATCCCATTTTTGCGGGTCCGTCCACAAATAGCCTTCGCTCACTTCCAGCGTGGAGCGAATGCGGTGGGCGCTTTCACACTGAGTAATCCACTCATCTATATCTTTGACCTTGCGGGTCAGTTTCTTGACTTGGTGGGTCAGCCTTCGGTGGTGCGCGTCGTCTTCCTCCAGATTTCGCAGTTGCTGCACCACCTCGGTCAGTTGGGTTTGGGTGTGTTGCCACCGCTGTTGCCAGACTTCGCGCAATTTTTCCATGGCTTTGCGGCGAATCCGTTCGGTGCCGGGTTCAAAATCCCAAATGCCGGTTTCCGGGTTGTAGCCAAGCCAGCCCAAGCCCGGCGTATACGCCAACTCACTTGCCAAATGTTGTTGGAGGACCATGGCGTTGCCGTAGTCAGAAAATAACCACTCGGTCGGCTGGGGTTGCGGCAACACGGCGGCGTGAATGCGTTCACGTACCGCAACCAGGTTGAGAATTTGCGCCATATCGTTCCAATCGCTGGGCGGCGTGGTAAAGGCCAGGCCCGTAAAATCAGGAACCGCCAAAATCCCCTTGACTGCCAGCGCCGCCTTTTGGGCGTTGATCAGGCCCCCATTTTTCTCAGGCGGATTGGGAGCGCCTTGCTTGGTCAAAAAATCGTTGTCGCCAGCGATGATCAGGGTTTTGTCGGGAAACCGCTGCCGAAATTCGATGGTAACAATGACCAAGTTGGTCATGTCGAAACAAACCACGGTGGTGTATTCAGTCGCTTGAAAAAGAGTGACCCCGGTGGAGTAGCCTTCGCACAGCACCAGAATGGACAGCTCCAACGAACCCAGCACAAAGAAGCAGCCTCTTTTGCGGCTTTCTCGAATGAAAAATTTGCCTGTGTTGGGATAAATCCGCTGGACGCTCCACAACTTGTTTTCAAAGTCGCGCACCGGTACCAGCAGCGCCGAGTGGTGTTGCTTGACCTCGCCCAGCGGATTTATGTTTTTGAGTCTCAAGTACGGATGGTCAGGATGGGCGGGGCCAGCGACGCCCCACAGCCAAGCCGCTTTGTGAGCGGCAATTTGGTGCTGAGACTGTTTCTCAATCTCGATTTTTTGCAGGTATTCCGCCGTGACCGGGCCGTGCTGCTGGTCGGGTTCGGTCGCCGTCCACGTTCCACAACGAAAACAGAATGTGTGGGGAATGTCGTTGGCGTAAGTTTCGACGCAGCCGATGCCAGAACAGTGGGGGCAAGGCTCACGACGTGAGTTGGGACGGGCGATGGCACTCATGCTGGAATCTCCACGTTGCTCGTGGAGCGGCAGCGACTGCCCGTTTTGCGGGGGTCAAGACAGGCACAACTATGGATAACACGCACAGCGCTCACTCCAAATAAGAGCCACACGTGTCCTGGAGCAATGGGAACAAGTTGAAAAAAGCCGAGCTTTCCTGCTAGACTTCTTTCTACCGGCTTGATCCCGCTGCTACCGTGCAGCAAACAGTTTTAGACATGAACCCCGCCTTGGACTTGGCGGGTTTTTGTTTTCTACGCCATCAAATAATTTCTCGCAGGTCTGTCGTGGTCGTAGCCCTCGGTCAACGGGCGCAACATTTTCACAATAGTTTAGCGGCTGTGCGGATTTTCGCCTAGTTTGGAACCGGTGGCCCCGGTGGCCGACCACCAAGGTAATAAGCGGCGTGTTGCACCAGTTGCACCAATTATGATGCAACGAGCAAGCGCAGTCAAGTGCGGGGTTTCCACTCCGCACGGTTGATTTGTGTGCTACGGTACACTTTGGTTTTGTGTGCTACGGTACACTTTTTTGTACCGTACACTTCAGTGTTTTGTGTGCTACGGTAGCACACACTGGGGTGCCGACATTGGCATTGAAAATAACTCCCAACTTCTATCAGCCGCGACACTCTTTGTGTTGCGGTTTTTTTGTGGCCGCCCCTGTGTTCAATGGGCGGTTTTTTCACAACCGGGGAGTGGAGTGAACACAGTAAGTATCGAAGTTTCAAACATTGGGCCGTCGCCATTTCAGCATCGCCGAGTATTTGAAACTGGCGCGCTGCGGGAATTGGCCAAAAGCATTGAACGAGACGGTTTGATTCAGCCCATCACAGTGCGGCCCATCACAGGTGGAATGTTTGAATTGATTGCCGGTGAGCGGCGTTGGCGGGCCATCAAGCAGTTTACCGAGTTGATCACGATTGAAGCGCGAGTGCTTGTGGTAAATGACCTACAGGCACGGCGGCTGTGCGCAACCGAAAACATGCAGCGGGTTGACCTGAATCCACTGGAAGAGGTGCTGGCACTGGCGGAATTGGTTGACGCTTCGTTGTTGGAATTCAGCGAAGCCTACGCGCCGATTGGTCAAATTCAAGAGCCAAAATGGCGAGTGCGGGCGTTGTTGACAAAGTTGGACAGTGACCGCAAACACGGGACAAATCTGGGCAACAAATTTGTTGCCCAAGTTGTTGAGATATTTTCCAGTTTGCCAAAACCCAGAGAGTGGCAAGCATTCCACAATCACGATTTGCCTCTGCTGTTCACGACCGACCAAGTTTGGCAATTCGCGTTTGAACACCGACTCAACAAGTCACAAACGCGGGCGTTTTCTGAGTTGCACAAAACCGCGCCCGTGTTGTTCAAAGAGATTGTCCACTCAACGCCGAACCGGGCGATTGCACGGCTAACTGAATTAGCCAGCAACCTGGCGGTTGCTGAATCCCAGACTCGTGAGATTGAGTGTGTGCGGGATTTGTCAGCCGAGACAATTCGCCAAGCAACAAAGAATTTTACCACAATGAGGCGTCAGCAGGCTGCGATTGTGGTTGAACGAAGTTTTGAAACGTCAGCAGCGCAACCAGTTGTGGTTGCGACTGGCGACTGGTGGCAACTGGGGCGGCACAGACTCTATTGCGGCGATACCTCAAAGCCAGAATTCCACGCCAATTTGCCACAAGTGGATTTTGCATTTGCCGATCCTCCGTATGGAGTCAAAGCGGATTGGTGGGACGAGTCGTTTTACTGGGAACACGACTGGCTAATTACCAAAGCACCAATCGTTGCAGTCACGCCAGGCCAACCCGCCATGATGAAATTTTTCCGCAAAACAACTATGCCCTACCACAACTCCATGGCGAGTTGGATTACAAACGGCCATGCGCTGAGTGAATTTGGGTACCAGAACTGGATTTATTTGGCGTTTTTCGCACGGGATGGCGTGAGTGTTTTTCGCCAGTGTCAGGATGTAATTCGTTGCACCATCGACACATCGACCAACGGTGAAACTAATCATCGTGGGCGAAAGCCCGCTGAAATGATTGCAAAGATTTTGGAGTTGTATTGCCCCCCCAGTGGCGTGGTTATTGACCCATTTCTGGGTAGTGGTACAACGTTGTTGGTTGCTGAAGAAACTGGTCGTTCTTGCATTGGAGGTGAATTGTCACCTACTTTTTGCTGGAAAATTATTCAGCGTTGGGGATCACAAACTGGAAAACAGGCAGTCAAAATCAGTACCGGTTATTTGTAAAAGAGACCACACTGAAAATTCCTTTTTGACCAGCAGTTGTTGTGAGCCAATGATTGATGAAACGCCACTGGCGGCAACGCAAAATTTCGACTGATGAAGTTTTTTTAATCTCGCTCGTGTCGTTTCACCACGGCACGGGGGAAAAAGTCCCCCATTAGTGTGGCGGCGGGTGTGGAAGAAGTTGGTTGTGTGGCGGCAGTTGGCAGCGGCGTGTTGTGTGGAGGAAGTTGGCAGCGGCCCCAATTAGTGCAGCGGCGTGTTGTGCGGCTGTGTTGGAGCAGTTTGCTGGACCCACCCAAAATTCCCCCCAGTGGAATCCATATTTTGTGCTGCGGCGCTGAGTTGCCACAGCTCCAACTGGGCTTTTTTTCAGTTAAAACTTGTCAATTTGTTGTGCCCACACTCCCCCAGTCTGTTGTGGCCTTGGGACATTTAGTAGTTGTTGACTTTTTAAATACTATTCTTCTTTTAAAGAATATAAAACTTGTAACAGGTAAACAGGTAAAACAGGTAAAACCAGACTTTTAAAAAAACCGGCCTGGGAAAAGTAAAAATCCAAAATTTACCTGTTTTACCTGTTACGCTGCCCGCCCGCTCTCAGTGGTGGACTCAGTTAAAAACTAGCTGCCACAACTTCTGCCCATCCCACACGAAAAAACGCGCTCACCCCCAAAAGTTGGTGCAGCAGATTAAATCAGTGGTGGCCCCGTTGTGTTGCACGGGCTTTTTGAACAAAGCGCAAGAACGCCCCAACATTTCGAGCGGCAAGCCCAACAGCGTCAACAATCCCACACTGGCTGTCTGATTTGCTGTGCGTTAAAACCGCCGCATTTTACGTTGAGCATGGCCGTGTCATATTCCACAGTTGTGCTTCGGTAAGCAGTTTTCGGCGGTTGTTGGCGACAACAACAATCGCCGTTTTTACCGCTGAATTACCCCCTCTCCCCCAAATCATCACGGAGCAGCATGTTTCGCTGCTCCCCCGTGGCTTGTTAACTGGCATTTTACCCACGCACTTTTTGCTGTTATCCATGGTGCGTCTTTTATCGCCACCATGTGCAATTCCCGCAGTTAGTAGTGAGTGCCATTAACTTTTGAAAGTGGCTCAGGCGCAGACAACTCAATAAGTTGAGCCACATCAATCAGCGTCGCTCAAAATGTAAATAACAACCACAGCCCAGTGAATATCAATTCTTGGTGCTGGCTCAAGCTGGGCCACGGGGTGTGGCACCAACCAATGGTGATGTTGATGATCTCCACAACAGTTTTGCTAATTAGCTAAACTGTTGTGGGGTAATAGAAGCAACTAAGTGTTGTTTAGATGAAGCAACATTAAATTTTAGCGTTCCTAATTTAAAAACTGAGCAAGCCAACTGATATATCAGTGGCGAGTGTGGCGGGCTAACTGCGGAGTGCAGCACCAAAATGGTATATCTCAGTAGTACTCAAGCAACCAACAGCCAACTCAAGTTTTGAAAATGCTAATTTACCGTAAGATCACTAACAAAGTGGTGCTGGATAAGTTGAGCCACGGTAGTTGCAGAGTGTGGCATACCCAATGTGACCATAACTCTCCAGCTAAGTTGGGCTATGTCGGTGGTTGCTGGTCAACTACCACACCAGTTGCAAAGTTGCTTAGTCAGCATTGTACCAAAATGTAAATAACAACTACAGCCCAGTGAATATTAATCCTTGGCGCTGGCTCAAGTTGAGCCACGGTGACTGGTCACACCAATTGTAAATTAAAAAACGCAGCAGCCCATTGAGTTGCTTGGGTACTAAACAATGGTGATGCTGAATAGTTTTTAGAGGTTTTGCTAAAAATCAAAACTATTCTGGCCTAAAACATTGGAGATTTTTATGCGCAACGAAGAATTGATGTCCAACGAAGAAGTTGATTCCACTATTGACTCAATCAACAGCAGCAAAGGAAACATTCGAGCCTCACTGCATAGGCTCAATTCTACCAAGGCGTACAAACACAAACTCTGTAGTTCTATGCGTGACTTCAACCGAAAGTATTTGGAAATGGACCAATCCACAATGTACCGCGAGATAAATGCGGCAGAGTTTGAAGTGTTGGTTGGCTTACCAATCAACTCGGTAAAAGCCAGCGTGCTTGTGCCACTTTTCAAGCTCAAATCTGATGATCAGAAGATTGAAGTTTGGGAATTTACCGTGCGCAGGTTGAAAAAATTGTTTCCAAATCAAAAGTGGCCAACTGCCAAAAACATTGCGTACATCATCGAGCGCAAAGGTTTTGGCAAACCACCCAGAGAAAAAGTGGTAGATGAGGCAAAGTTGACACTAAAAATCAACGAGTACATTTTGCTGATTTGTGACTCCAAACACTTGAAGTCAATAATCATCAATGCACGTCACCAGCTTTGCCAATCTGGTGATTTTTAGGAGTTACTCCAATCTAGCAACCCAGTGTTGTTAGATGGAGCAGCATCAACTTTAGCGCCAACCAGGTGGGGGCGCTTCCCCTACAGACCACATGGGTCTGTGTCAGTAGTGTTTGGTCAATCACCACGCGAGTTGCAAATACTAATTTTGATTGTATTAAGAATGCTAACAACGTGGTTGGAGATTGCTCAAGCAAGTTGTGGCGCGGGCTTGGTCCTTGACAAAATGTAAGTGATTGGTCAGCCACCAACTGCCAAACTCATTTTTGACCAACCAGAGTGCAGATACTGAACTGATATATCAGTCAGTATTGCTCAAGCTACAGTGATGTGGGGAGTGGTTGCTGCACCAACAATTCGTCTAGCTATTTGGAGGATTTTCATATGACTAAAAGGCTACTGAACACACAGCAAGTAGCAGAATTGCTAAACATGAGCGCAGCCACACTCATTTCGTGGAGGAGCAAAGGAGAATCAAAATTGAAATTTTACAAGCTTGGCCGCCGCGTTCTGTACGCTGAGCAAGAAGTTGAGAATTGGTTAAAAACCAAACAATCAACTGCTACTCAACCAACAAGCTATTTTTAGTCCTAGAGTAGCACTATACAGTGTGGTCAGGGATGGCCAAACTTTGGGCAAAAAATTAACGCTACCTAATTGGGTTAGCGTTGTGGTTTTAAGAGTGCTAGTACTAGATTTTGCGCCGACTAGAACCTAGTGCAAAAACCGGTATAGAAATAACCATTGTTGGTGATACTGGGCAATGGTTGAACAAAGGCAGTGCCACTACTTGTGGTGGCACTGGTTTTGAATACCGTCTGTTTCACACAAAAAATATCTTGGGCAACCTAACAAGACGCCAACTTTTTTGTAGCATTGCTGCTTGCCAGCAGCAAAAGAAGCTACTAACATTTTTTCGGAGATTCATCATGGTTCCTAAATTAGTAAAGGCAGCGTTTTGGTACATCAGAAGGGATTTTGCCGTATTCAGGCTGAGTAATAATAGCAAGGTTCCACGCTACAAGGGGTCTTTCAAAGACGCTACTCTTGATCCTGAGCAAGCCAAAAGCTGGTTTAGGGGTAATTTCAATATTGGCATTGCTACCGGATCAATCAGCAATTTGCTTGTTATTGATGTGGACTGTAAAGACGGCAAACAAGGTTTTAAGAATCTACTCATTTTGGTAGCAGCGACTGGTATTGACTTGAAGACTTTTACAGTGAAAAGTCCATCTGGGGGAAAACATTTTTACTACGATACAACTGGTCTGGACACCAGCCGCGTCACAATCGGTGCCGCGCTGTTGCCGGGGATTGATTGGCGGTGTAATGGCGGCTACATTGTTGCGCCACCATCTGTTATTGATGGTAGCCCATACAAAGTAGTAAAAAATTTACCACTTAGAGCGTGTTCACAAGAGTTGCTGGATTACATTGTTGCTCATGCTTCTTTAGAGACAGGGACTAAAAATAAGAGCGGCACCACACTGGCATCATCATCCCAGTGTGCTGTTGAGGGTACCCGCAACAATGAGTGTTACAAGTACGCTAGGCAGTTGCTCAAAAAAGAGCTGAGCGACGAAGAAAACAAGGCGCTAATTTTGGCCTTCGCTGCCAACTGTGTGGATGCCAACAAGCAACCCGCGCCACTGGACCCGGCTGAGGCGCTACGGTGCTTGGCTAGCGCCGAAAAGTCATACAACAACCATTTGTTGAACGAGGATGACGCGGTAGAAATGCTCAACAAAAAATACGGCGTGATCGATAGTCCTGTGTTAGTTATTAGGGAAAGTTTCGACCCCGTCACCAAGTTCAAGAAAGTTAATTATCTGACGACCCATGATTTGGAAATTGTTCAAAAAAACGTGTTGGTCAAGTGCGAAAACGGGACAACTAAAATGGCTGATAAAGTCTGGCTGTCGTCGCCAAACCGGCGGCAATATGAATCAATTGTTTTTGCACCAGGGCAGAACCCTGATGGAGCTTATAACTTGTTTGATGGTTTTGCGTATCCACCCACGCGGGGAAAATGTGGGTTATTCCTCAACCATATTTTGAAGGTAATTTGTAGCTCCAACGAGAAACACTGTGAGTACGTCTTAAACTGGCTGGCACATTTGTTTCAACAGCCAGCAGTTTTACCAGAGGTTGCACTGATATTGCAAGGGACAGAGGGTATTGGAAAGGGCATTTTTGCCAACACGATTGCTGAGATGGTTGGCAATCATGCTTTGCATTTGGATAATGTTGAGCAAATGATTGGTAGGTTCAACGCGCACTTGGGTAATGTGTTACTGGTCTTTGCTGACGAAAGTTTGTGGGGTGGCAACAAGCAGTCAATCGGTAGACTAAACTTGATGATTACCGACAAAACTCTAACAATCGAACCCAAGGGCAAAGAACATTTCACCTTGCAGAACTACAAACGGTTTATTTTTGCCACCAACGAAGATTGGGCTGCTCCAGTTGGCCCACAAGCTCGGCGGTTTTTTTCGTTGTTTGTTAGCGACGAAAAGAGGCGCGATTATAAGTATTTTGCAGCCATTCAAGATGAATTGGAGAACGGTGGCTACGAGGCGCTCATGTACTACTTTTTGAACCGTGACATTGCCAACTTCAATCCAAGAGTCCGTCCCTACAGTCGTCAACTCTTTTGGCTAAAATTGCAGAGTGCAAATTCGGTCGAACAGTTTTGGTTTGGCTATTTGCGGGAAGCAACTAGAGAGCATTGGCAGCAACTGGTTCCTACCAATCAACTTTTTGGAGAGTATAGCCAGTGGTGCGACAGTACAAAAGCTAAATTTCCAGAATCACCAGTGCATTTTGGCCGTAAATTGCGGGAAAGTTGCTGTAAGCATTTGGTGAACAAAAGCACAAGGTATGCGGGTCACCAGTATTACCTTGGCACTCTTCCAGAGTGCAAAAAAGCCTTTGAAAAGGCTTTTGATGCCCGCGAAGAAATCTGGAAAAGTGTCTGGTAATTATTAGGTTAGTGTGTACTCCATTGTGGGGTACACACTGGTTTTTGAGGGCACAATTTGCTGAGTTTTCAGCGGGTTTTATTCATTTGGCAAGTATCAGAGGACACTTATGAGCGATTACACTGCAGCAAACATTGTCATATTGGACAAAAAATTACTCAATGAAAAATTCTTTTTTCGGCGAGTCAAGCAACTCGCGGATCAATATCCAAACGTAGCTTCCACTTTCATTGCGCGAATGTTGGAGGCTTGTATGCTGTCTGGATTTTCAGAGAAATTGGCCGTTCAACGGTATTTGGCCAAGGACAAATCTGTTGTTCCATCGCCCGAATTTATCGAATGCCACAAGGAACTGTTGCAGGAATTTCGGGCCAACAAGCCCAACATTCACTAGCAGTGGTGGTGCGCTTGAAAGTCAGTATTTTTGCTGGGGAGGTGGCGAACAAGCAGACTTGGTGAAAAATAGCTCCCCATGGGCGCAGCCCAATTTCCGCCTCTCTCAGTGAGCTGCGGGAAAATCAGAGCAACTGGCAGCTTACCAGTTTTGCTAATTGGCAACACACCCCCGCAAAATCTGGCGGGTTTGGGCACCACAAACTCAAAAGTAGGCGCGTAGCTCACGGTGGACTATGGGGTCCACTTCACCGTCTGCTCATGGCAACAACAGTTTTCCCTGTACCCAAGCAGCAAAAAGGTCACCATGAGCTGACATATCAGTTGGCCAACCTGACCAACAACACAGTCAGGCAACCATGCTTACTCAGACTCAAGGTGATTTGCAACAAGCCCACGCGCTTGCTGATTTCCCCCCGTTTTCGAGATTTTGCCCCGGTGATTCCACCCGACGCGCCACCCAATCTGGTGACCAAAGCCGCCGATGGGTCCCGCCATATATCGATCCCAGGATGCGTTTGCCACTTGGGACGAGCCGACACTCCTGGAGATTGGAGCGTGCTTCACGCAATTTTTGCAGGGTGTGGGTTACCGCGCTACTCAGCCCACTCGCGTGAACACGAGTGGTTTCCACGCGGCCATGACGACTCTGCATTTTGAGTTGGTCCAGCAATTTGCCACCAACGCGGGCGCAGACATTTTTGCGCACCAAGTAGACCAGCGAACGATTGAGCTGTTCAACTGCAGTTTGGACTAATCGAACCCCCAGTCCGGGTTTTTTGGTGATTCCACGCCTCTCTGCTGTTTGTGTGCAAATAGTTCTAATCGTAAAAACTATTTGTCGCGCAAATTCCTTGACTGTGCGGCAATCTGGTCAGATAATTATTTGTATGATTATAATTATACCGAGGTCATCATGCCAGCCAAGATCATTTGTTTTGCCAATCAAAAAGGTGGCAGTGGCAAAACTACCACTTGCTGCCAGGTTGCCGGAACTTTGGGTAAGCGCGGTGCAAAAGTCTTGCTCATTGACGCTGACCCACAGGGCACCGCAGTACGTTGGGCCGCATCCGCCCCGGATGACAAACCTTTTCCCGCCACGGTAGTGGGTCTGGGCGCAGCCGGTAGCAAAGTGCATCAACAGGTCAAACGGTTTGTCGATGATTACGACTTCATTGTGGTGGACTGCCCACCCTCGATAGAATCACCCCACACGCAAAGCGCACTACTCATTGCCGATCTGGCCATTTGTCCATTGATTCCGTCGCCCACCGATCTGTGGGCCACAACTGGTTTTCAAAAGTTGGTGGAAATGGTGGAGCCGCTCAACCCAGCTCTACAGGCGCGGTTATTGGCCACCATGTGCCAGTCAACCAATCTGGCCAAAAATGCGCTAGAAGTGTTGGAGACTTTCGGAATTCCGTTGCTGAAAACTCGGTTGGGATTACGTACCGCCTATCGGCAATCCGCCGCCTGGGGCAGTGTGGTGGTAAACCAGGGCCACGAAGCACGAGCCGCTGCGGTAGAAATTAACGCACTGCTCGATGAACTGTTGCAGCTGTTGGAGGCGTGAAAAGCCCGTGGCTAAAAATTCAAAAGACGCTCTGCAACGGTCGGTAGAACTGGAACGTTCATCGCTCGATGCACGATTTTCTCAAGCCGACGCCATTTTTGGCACGACCACACCACAGGCAAAAGTAGCGTCGGTTTCTCCCAAGGTCGTGCGCGACACCTTTACTATGCCACCAGAAGACTACGCGCTATTGGCTCAGCTCAAACAGCGCAGCTTGAACATGTGCTTGGAAACGTACAAAAGTGAGTTGGTGCGGACGGGCTTGCGGCTGTTGGCCAGTTTGTCTGACGACGAGTTTCGGACCGCAGTGCAGACGGTGGAACGAGTCAAAGTGGGACGACCCAAATAGCGGTTGCCGGTGATTGCTTTTTCTTGGTTCAACCTTGTGCCCAAAAACCCCTCTAGTTGGCTAGCCGTTTTGCTTTCAGTCTTGAGCGATTGCTGACTCTGTTTGGGCAATTTTGTCGCCTACTGCCGTCTGTTGTGAAGAATTCGTTGCCAACTACTGTGAATAATACAAAAAGTTTGCACGATTATGACTTTGTCGAAGTTTACAGAATCACGGAAACCAGCCCCAAGAATTCAGGTCCTGCCAAACCCTGGTTCATCGGGCGAAAACAACCCCAGTGATAACCACACCTCGTATATCCACGGCTGAGTCGGCTCCACACGGGCCGTTGAACCAGCACGGATTCCGTCTAATTGCAGACGTGCTTAGCTGACAATCACTTGAACCAGACATTGAACAGCACTGCGATCATCTTTGTCGGGTTATCGGCGCTGATCGCTTTTGGAAATGGTCTTATTTTTTATCGCAGAAAGATTGGAAAATATGTTTCCATGATCCCGTTGCTATCTCAGATCTTTGCGGGAATGGCGATTTTTTTGCTGGTTCAAACTCAACAGCCATGGATTCCAGTTTGGAGTCCATTACTGATAGGATTTTCTGATCCAGCTCTTTGGGAGATACTTCATGTGTTGATCCGTAGGAAACGGGGTTAGTCACAAGAATTCTGGATGCTTTTTACTTCTTTACCGGCGGTGTCAAAAATATAATCACAATCATAAGATCCCCCATTTTTATGATACCGGTGTTGGTTTATTTGGAGATGACCCAAGTATTGACCCTGGCGAATAACAACCAAGTCATTTCCTGCGGCAACAAACTGGACCTGTTTAGTCTGCAAATCAACTCGATGCACCGCTGCCGAAGTCACCCAGGCTTGGCTTAGAAAAAAGACCGACTTTGCGTTTGCTGAAAATTGGGGACTGGAAAATCCGGCAAGTACTTTTTGCATTTGATCGGAGGCTTTGGAATCCACGATTCTTTTGGTTTGTTGAGTAGCTATGTTGGTTATCCATAATTCTGTCCAAGCCGACTCACCATTGCCGGTAGAGATGGGCTGCTTGGTGGTAGTGCGCACAAACACCACCAGTTTTTTATTAGAAGATAAGGACGGTTCTGAATCGCGCTCCAAAGCAGTCAGTTGAGCTTCTTGGTAGTGGGCATCTTTGAAAAAGATGTTGCCGCCTTTCTCATAGACTGATTGAGCATGTGCCATTATGGGTAGCAAGCCAACTAAAATTGAAAATAATCCTACTCGCTTGACTGTCCTTGTTGCAACATCTACATTTAGCCATTGCTTGGTGGTCATTGTCGTTAATCAGCTTTTCCTACACACGCAATCGACAAAATTCCGGTCAGGTTGATTAGTATTTGTTGTATTGCTCCTGAGCAACGCAACAAAAACTACTGGTCCCACATGACATCGCATTTCGCTTTTGCGGAGTCTGCCAACAACTCAATCAGCGGTAAGGCCCGCTGCGCTAAATTGACTGTGTGTTCGCTCGGTTCGTCGTGTTCAACACTGGCCAATGGTTCTGCGACCACGCCTTGATGACTCGCAACTGATTTTCTCAAACGCTCCAGTGCGGCAGGAACCTCGTTGGCCAAGAGGGCACCCGGCACCGTGCCGCTGTGCCCCATCAGTTTTAGCAACTGGATCGCGTTATCGCCAAACATCATAATGTCAGCGTGGGCTTTGCATCGAAAAGTAATAATCATCTGCGTCTCCTGGGATACTCGTTGGCCTAGCGTTTATAACGGCATCACCCTTTCATCTATTGCCAAGGTAAGAGAATCTGGCCAATATCGTCGTTGTCAGCCCCAAAGTCACCCCGGCCAGATTTTACGCGGTCAGTAATAGCTCAGGCTTGGTAACAATCCACCCATTGACCATTTTTCTGTTTGAAAACGGCTCTGGGGACCGTTATCAACTCATTGAGGAAATCGGAATCCAGTTTTAGTTTCTCGATGGTTCCGTAGTGGTTTTTTCTTTGTTCTTTGCTCAGTGTTGCCAGCCAAGCAGTGTGTTGAGGATTGCCACTCGTGAATACTTCTTTCAATTCCAGATTTACCAGTGGCGCGACCTTGTACAAGGGATTTTCGTCACTGGGAAAGTTTTTGTACATCCGAAAGAAGTCTTTTTCTTTCCCTGGCTTCTCATCATCAGAACTGGCCAGTTTTTGTTTTGATAATAGGGTGGTCCGAATGGAATCCAAAAATAGCTTTTGTTCTCCAAATGGCAGCGTTTTGAAGATTTCTGCTACTTTGTCCAGCTCAACACGCCGACGCTTGCTAAATTCCCCGTCAATTACGTCTTTGTACGCATTGAGAGTTTCAGCAGTCATCTGGACAACAGAGAGTTTCAAGTTCTCCAACTCATCAATAGCAGTTTCTTCAACTATTGCTAATTCAGCATTTTTGGGTTTCTTTGCCATTACTCTACACTCCTAATTGTGGTGGTGGAATATCAACACGCCTAGCCATGTGGCGCTAGGCTTTGGATTTCAATTAATTCGCTTTTCTGTTTTTCTAAAGACGCAAGTTTTCTCTTGAGACTATTTATCTCTGTGTTAATTGTCCGCAATTTATGCATTATTTTTGCGTCTTTGATACCTTGAGAGCCATGCAGTTCCAAAGCCAATGACTCAACCTCAACTCGAAGTAGCTTGAAGTAAGGATTACCGTGTGCCGAATTTTGCCGGTATTGTAATTTGCCCAGCTTAATAGCTCGAAACACTTCATCTTCTGTAAGACCCAGTTCCTTATAGGCATTTTTGTGACTCAACGTCCGACCCTGCTTTGTCCAATCAGACTCTGACATCTTCAATTCACCAATTTGCTGGGTCTAACTATTGGGTTGGTTCAGTTTCTGCTTCTTGGCTAGACTGTTTCTCGCGCCTTCTCTTTAGATAAGCCAACTTCTGTTTTCTTTGGTTCTCAAGATGCAATTCAGCGTACTGACGATCACTCTCTTGGATAAACTCACAGGGTTCACCTTCCAAGTTGTAAACATATTCTTCCAAGGGATTCAGCATGGCGTTCAAACGATCATGGTCTCTCACCAAGGCCATGACCACGGGCAACACGATTTTATCGCTGAATCCCATGGCCTGGGCTTCGTTGATCAGGCGATGCGGAATAAATCGATGCATGGGCTTGTTGGCCTGTAAGGCCGGGTATTTTTCCAGCAACAACTCTCTTAGTTTTGCTTTGTCTGGGTCCATTACTGGTTCTCCACGCCCGGTTTTACCAGAGTACTCATTATCGAATCCGCTGGAAGTGGTTCCAGTGGTTCTTGTGTTAGTAGCGCACTGATCATTTCTCCCACCGTGTACTGCGGAAACTGTTCTCGCAGTTTGTCGAGTTTACTGGCGGCAGCAGGACTCAAGTACATTGAAAATTGTTTGAACCCTTGGTCAGTCAACCGTTGCCGATAGGTGGTCATGCGTTGTTTGCCGGTGGTGCGGCTCATCGTTACCCCGCCTTTGCTGGACCAAACGGCGCACTTGTTCGTGGTGAAACGGTTGGCCATTACGCGCCACCTGCCCTTGATCATGGAGTTGGTTGGCTATTTTGCGCAACGACCAGCCTTGTTGATGCAGCGTCCATACTTGCCAACGAATGCGTTGTTCAGCCGCATTTTCTACCAGGTGTACTCGGTCGCTGGATAAATCAAAGCCAAATGGTATGCCACCGCCGGTTTTTTCCATCTTGGACTTTTTGTAGTGCAGAGCCGCCAAAGTGCGTTCGCTAATTTGATCCCGCTCAAATTCATTGAGAACCGCCAGCAGACGAAAGATCATTTTGCCACTGGCCGACGTGGTATCAATTTTTTCAGACAGGCTCACCAAGTCCGCCCCCACTTGCCCCAAGCGATCACTAATATCCAAGGTGTCGCGAATACTGCGCGATAACCGGCTCAGACTGTAAATCACCAGCGCATCACCACGGCCACACGCGGCCAACGCGGCTTGCAACCCTGGGCGATTATCAGATCGTTGACCCGACAATCCGGCATCCTCAAACACCTGCGTCAATGGATATTCATTCAGGACACACCAACTGGCAATTTTTGCCCGTTGGGCATCCAAAGAAACACCACCGTCCACTTGCTCCTGAGTACTGACTCTCACGTAGGCCCAAGCGTTACCCATTTTTTTTTCCTTTCTGGATTTGTCACTAGTGATAGTTTAACTGTTTTTGTCACTAGCGACCACCGTTTTTCTGTTTTTTTATCAACCAACGCCGGTTGTTAATAATGGGTTTTCACAGTGCAATGGGTCTGGCTGCGATGAATGGCCGGGTGCTATCAAACAGGCAGGTACCTGAGTTTTTACTGTTGTGCGGCCCCAAGGTTCATGCCGCAACCAACCGCTCTCTATTTTTAAAGGCGATGAGTGGTACCCATCAATCGTCTTCCAAGACCGCAATCAAGCAGTCCAGAACTTGACTCACCAGTTCAGGCGGCGCTTGCTCAATTTTACGGGCCTTGCGCGTTTCCCAGTCCAAGGACTTTACTTGATGCGCATGAACACTCCCATCCGTTATTAAACCGTACCCCATCAAAGCAACGAGAAATCCCGATTCCCGCGCCGTCGCAGCCAGTCCACCCGAAATAGGACAAACCCAAGCCAGCTTGAACCGTTGGTTGAAAGATTGCGGCGACACGACCAAACAATAGTGATAACCCTTCATCTCTCGTCCACTGGCCGGGTCAAATTGAAGATGGAGAATATCCCCCCGTTCTGGCGTCATGGTTCTGATTCCGTGGACGGCATTTCATCCCAACCTTCGACGCGCTGTAATCCATTGGGCGTAGCCATTAACAAATCCGCCAACCTGGGGCGCTGACGAAGGGGCTTGAGGCGTAATTCCGTATTCACAATCTTGACCGCTAATTGGGTTCCCGCTGCAAGATGATTTTGCTCAACATACGCTTGTGGAATCGTCACAATCATCGAACCGCCGGAACGGCGCAAAGAGGCAGTCAGCATGGATCGATCCTCGGTTAAGTTTTACTGGAGTAAAACTTAACCGATAGTGTCTTGCTCTGCAATCGCTTTTGCCCAGCCAGCCGCCCTGGTGGGGCAGGGAGAATTTCCTACGGGTTGGGTCAGCAACCCGGTTGGGGGGATGATTTGACACAGTTCGACCGTACTGTGTCGGAAGAACTGCAAACCTAACGTCGTTCGTTAGCACCAGGGGCCGGTTGACCGAGTATGTGGGGTGCCAGAATTTTGGCGGATTGTGGTGAGCGGGGCGGCTGGCGCTGGCAAACGCGGTACTCGGTGAAAATCTGAAAATTGATGGGAGGAAAATCCATCAACAGGCTTCACCGAATTTTCGTTGCCCACGTTTTATAATGAATTTGTTATAGCTTTCGGGAGCGGTGCCCGTTGCGACCAGTGGTGTGGATGGGCGATGCCAAAAAGCGCCTCAAGGAATTTCCCAGCGAAACGCAACGCGCCATGGGCGGTGCGCTCATGTTGGCGCAGTGGGGTGGAATGGCTGAACACGCCAAGCCGTTTCATGGGGTGGGCAGTGGCGTGTTTGAAATTGCTGAGCGCCACGACAAAAACGCTTATCGGTTGGTCTACGCGGTGCAGCTCGGTGCCAGACTCTATGTGCTGCACGCTTTTCAGAAAAAGTCCAAAACTGGCGTTAGCACTCCACAACCGGATGTGGACTTGATCAAGCAGCGGTACCAAGCTGCCCAGGAGTTAGAGAACCATGAACCCTGAAATTGAATTTGAAACCAGTAGCGGCAATGTCTTTGCTGACTTGGGCCTTGACCACGCCGACGATCTTTACACCCGCGCTGCTTTGGGTGCCCAAGTGGTCGCCAAGCTCAAGGCCCACGGCTACACCCAAGCAGAAGCGGCGGCGTGTTTGGGTATCAAACAACCGGAAGTGTCGGCGCTCATGTGCGCCAAATTTCACCGGTTTAGTCAGGAACGGCTCATTGGGTTTCTCAATAAGCTCGATCTCAAAGTGGCTATCCATATTAGTCCACATCACCAAGGCGAACCGTTCCAACAAGTCTGTCTGGTGTCGTAACTACGCTTGCCGGTTGGAACCTACTCAAAAAACTGGGCAGGAATTCACCCACCCGCAAACCTTAAAAAGTTGCGGTTCTTTTGCAATCCCCGGAGTATTTAAGTATAATTCTATCAAATAGTTACCACCCCTTGAGCGAGAACTGTTATGACTGATAAATTAGCCAATGCTGTTAAAGCCACTTTTCAGGTAACCCTGGACATTCCATTTATCGAAATAGAGAACGTAGAAACTGATCGAGAAGGACATTATCGAATCACCGTTAAAAGCACAGAGTGCGGGACACATTGTCATCAATGTGGTAATTTTATTGATTGTTATCATAGTCAAGGTCAGTTTATAACTCTCCGGCATCTGCCGATACTTAATCAAAAGGTAAATATCTATTTTCGTCCATTAAGATATCAATGCCTGGAGTGCGCTGATCACCCAACAACTACTCAGCGACCAGATTGGTATGAGTACCGAAGTCCACAAACTAAAGCATTTGAGAAACATATTTTGTTGGCTTGTGTGAATAGCACAGTGTTGGATGTCAGTATTAAGG
>Ga0194044_10000312_pt1 | contig 23620 bp, 19 predicted proteins | sample JunL4417m_MetaG_FD_155460 | JGI IMG/M metagenome (GOLD analysis project Ga0194044, IMG submission 155460) | Anoxic zone freshwater microbial communities from boreal shield lake in IISD Experimental Lakes Area, Ontario, Canada - Jun2016-L442-17m | ecosystem: Environmental > Aquatic > Freshwater...
TGCTCGCCAACCGCGAGGCGCTCCCCCAGATGGGCGTGCGCGGCCGCCGCGCCGTGGAACGCCGCTTCTGCTGGGAGGTCGTGGCGGGCGATTTGGTAGACTTCTACGGTTCGCTCTGCGCCGGGCTCACGCAGCCGTCCCCGGCGCGGCCCGACCCGACACACGACACGCCTCACCGCGGGGAGTACCTCACGTGAGCATCGAGCGCTTCGACAACGTGCTCGTCCTGGCGCCGCACACCGACGACGGCGAGTTCGGCTGCGGCGGCACCATGGCGCGCCTCATCGAGAACGGCGTCAAGGTCACCTATGCCGCCTTCAGCACCGCAGCCAAGAGCGTCCCCGACGGCTTCCCGAAGGACGTCCTCAAGCACGAGGTCCGCGCCGCGACGGGCGTGCTCGGCATCCCCGAGTCCGACCTCAAGGTCTACGATTTCGAGGTGCGCACCTTCCCCACGGTTCGTCAGGACATCCTCGAGGAGATGATCGTCCTGCAGCAGGAGCTCGCCCCCGACTGCGTCATGTTGCCGGCCCTCATCGACCTGCACCAGGACCACAAGACCATCGCCGAAGAGGGCCTGCGCGCCTTCAAACGCACCACTGTGATGGCCTACGAGATCCCCTGGAACAATCTCAACTTCTCGCAGCAGGCCTACGTGCGGCTCGAGGAGCGCCACGTCGAGAAGAAGGTCGAGGCCCTGGCCTGCTACGCCAGCCAGGGCCATCGCAACTACCTGCGCGAGGACTACATCCGCAACGTCGCCCTCACGCGCGGCATCAACATCGGCTGCGAGCTCGCCGAGGTGTTCGAGGTCTACCGCTGGATCCTGTAGCGACCCGCCGCGCGCGGCCCGCGTCGTGACCCTGCCGCCGCTCAAGCTCGTCCTCACCGCCGTCGGCTGCCCCGGCGCGAGCACGCTCATCCGCATGCTCAAGGCCAACGGCGAGCGCGAGATCCATATCCACGGCGTCGACATGCGCCCGGACGCCGTCGGGCGCTTCCTTTGCGACGGCTTCAGCCTCGTGCCGGCCGGCGCCGCGCCCGCGTTCATTCCGGCGCTCGCCGAGGTCGTGGAGCGCGAGCGCCCCGACCTGCTCTTCGTGCAGTCGTCCCACGAGATCGAGACGGTCGCGCGCCATCGCGACGTGTTCGAGGCGCTCGGCGCGAGGGTGCTGGCCGACGGCGTGCACGGCATCGAGACCGCCGGCGACAAGGCGCTCATGCACGCCGCCTGCAGCCAGATCACCGTGCCCCAGCCGGAGCTGCTTCTGCCACGCTCTCTCGACGAATTCGTCGCCGGCGCCCGCGCGCTCGGCTACCCCGACGTGCCGGTCTGCTTCAAGCCGCCGGTGGCAAAGGGCTCGCGCGGCTTTCGCATCCTCTCCGCCGAGGTCGACCGCGTCCACGAGCTGCTGCACGAGCGCCCTATGAGCCGCTACATGACCCTACCCGAGCTCGAGGGCCTCTTCCGTGGCGTTGAGCCGTTTCCCGCGCTCATGCTGATGGAGTACGTCGACGCGCCGGAGATCACCGTGGACCTGTTCGCCGACAAGGGCGAGGTCGTCTTCTACCAGACCCGCACCCGCGAGGAGTTTCTCACCGGCCTGGCCATGGCGTTCAAGACCATCGACCGCCCCGACCTCGTGGAGCTCAGCCGCAAGGTCGTCCGCCACCTTGAGCTCGACTACTTCCAGAGCATCCAGTGGATCGGCGGCAAGCTCCTCGAGATCAACCCGCGGGTCAGCACGTTCGTCTACCAGGAGGACTTCATCATCCCGTATCTGGGCATCAAGTACGCGCTCGGCGAGCTGACGAAGGCCAACGTCGCCGGCATGCAGGCGCGCGTACGTACGAGCAGGCGTTCGGTGCGGTACTACGACCAGGTCTTCTGGGACGACTGAACGAGGCGTGCGGCCGTGCACATCCTCTTCCTGAGCCACTACTTCGTCCCCGAGAACAACGCCCCGGCGGCGCGCGTGCACGGCATGGCCAAGGAGTGGGCGCGCCTCGGGCACCGCATCACGGTGCTCACCGGCGCGCCCAACGTCCCGGCCGGCGTCGTCTTCGAAGGCTACCGCAACCGGCTGTACCAGGAAGAATGGCTCGAGGGCATCCGCACCGTGCGTGTGTGGACCTACCTCGCCGCCAACCGCGGCCGCGTACGCCGCGGCCTCAACTTCCTTTCGTACATGGCGGCGGCCGGCGCGGCCGGCTCCGCGCTGCGGCCGCGCGCCGACGTGGTGATCGCCACCTCACCGCAGTTCTTCGCCGGCTGGGCCGGGGTGCCCGTCTCCCGGGCGCACGGCGCCCCATTCGTCCTCGAGATCCGCGACATCTGGCCAGACTCGATCACCGCCGTAGGGGCGCTCAAAGAAGGCCGCGTCGTCCGCGCGCTCGAGGAGCTCGAGCGCGCCCTCTACGACGCGGCCGACCACATCGTCGCCGTCGGCGAAGGCTACCGGCAAAACATGATCCGCAAGGGCGTGCCGGCGGCCAGGATCGACGTGGTCACCAACGGCGTGGACGCCGACCTGTTCACGCCGCGCCCGGCCGACGCCGCGCTGCGCGAGCGCCTCGGCCTCAAGCCCGACGCCTTCGTCGTGACCTTCGCCGGCACCATCGGCATGGCCAGCGGCCTCGACGTGGCGCTCGGCGCCGCACGCCGTCTCAAGGAGCAGGGCCGCGACAACGTCGCCTTCCTGCTCATCGGCGACGGCGCGGTGCGCGCCGACCTCGAGACCCAAGCGCGCGTGCAAGGCCTCGACAACGTCGTGTTCACCGGCCTCGTGGCGCGCGCCGAGCTGCCCAGCTACCTGGCGAGCAGCGACGCCTGCCTCGTGCACTTCCGCAAGCAGGAGCTGTTCTCCACGATCCTCCCCAGCAAGTTCTTTGAGGACGCAGCGATGGAGAAGCCCATCCTGCTCGGTTTCGAGGGCGACGCCCGCGCCATGCTCAACGAGGCAGACTGCGGCATTGCCTTCGAGCCCGGCAACGACGCCGAGCTGGCAGCGGCCGTCTTGAGGCTGGCGGGCGACCGCGCCGAGGGCGCCCGCCTGGGCGCCAACGGCCGCCGCTACGTGCTCGAGCACTTCGAGCGGCGCAGGCTCGCGCACGAGTACCTCGAGATCCTCGAGCGCGTGCGCGCCGACTACCGCCGGGGGCCGCGATGACGCCGCGGCGCAGCCGCGCGTGGCCGGTAGCCGGCATGGCGCGGCGACCGGCCGGCGCTCGCCGCCGCCGCGACGCCCGCCGCCTGCGATAGGATGTGGGCATGAGCGCACCCCGGAGGCACGCATGAGCAGCGACGACGCCACGACCATCGACGTGGGCTCCTGGTTCGCCACGCTGCTGCGCAACTGGTGGGTCATCCTCGGGCTGGTGATCCTCGGCGCGGCCGTCGGCGGCGTGGTCACCCTGGCTGCGCCCAAGCAGTACAGCGCCACGTCCTCGGTGTACATCGGCCAGACCACCGACGCCAACGGCAACCCCATGGCCGGCCTCAACTCCAACTCCAAGGCCGCCACTCAGCTGCTCGCCAGCCAGGTGGTCCTCAACGAGGCCGCCAGGCGCACCGGGATGGAGATCAGCGCCAGCAGGCTGCGCAGAGAAACCACGGTCGTGACACCCTCGTCCACCGTGAAGACGTCCACCTCCGTGGTCAACATCGTCGTGATCACCGTCACCGACACCAATAAGAAGCGCGCGGCGGCGGCGGCCAACGCCCTCGCCGCGGTGCTCGTGGAGCGCATCAGCCCCGGCGTGGACGGCAAGATCGCCCTGCTCGAGGCGCAGCTCGCCACAGGCAAGAAGGCGCTGGCCGCGTCGGTGGCGCGCGGCGCCGCGGCGCAGATCGGCCTGACGGCCATCGCCCGCGGCGGCGGCTCCGCCGCCGGGAAGGCCTCCGCGGCGGCGCTCTACGTGGCCATCGTCCAGGCGGCGGCCACCGAGCAGGAAGCTCTGGAATCGTCCAATCAGAAGACCGAGCTGATGCTGTTCACGGCCAGGCAGGTCGAGCAGCCGCGCATCCTCCACGAGGCCGCCGTGCCCGATTCGCCGAGCGGCCCGAGCCTGACGCTCAACGTCGCCGCCGGCGCCCTGGCGGGCTTCGTGATCGGCATCGTCGTCGCCTTCGTGCGGCGGCGCCTGGCCGAGCGCGGCGCGCCTGCGGCCGCCGTGGGCGCCTGACACCGCCGCCGCCCGGACCGCGGCGTCCCGCGCCGGACGCGCCCGCAGCGGCTCCCCGCGCCCCTACAGGTCGTACGCGTCCGGCCGCCGGTTCCGCAGCGACGGGATCTGGGCGCGCACCTCGGCGACGCGCCCGAGGTCGAGGTCGGCGACGCAGAAGCCCACGCCGTCCTGCACCTCGGCGAGCACCGCGCCCCACGGGTCGACGATCATGCTGTGGCCGAAGCACTCGCGCCCCGGCAGATGCTCCCCCACCTGCCCCGGGGCGATGACGAAGCAGCCGTTCTCGACGGCGCGGGCGCGCAGCAGCACCTCCCAGTGGGCGACGCCCGTGTACGCCGTGAAGGCGGCCGGCACGCAGAGGATCCGGGCGCCGCGCAGCGCCAGGCTGCGGTACAGCTCGGGAAAGCGCAGGTCGTAGCAGATCGTGAGGCCGAGCGTGACCGGCGCCGGAGGCGCCGGAGCCTCGGCCGGATCCCCGGGCGCCGCGGTATCGGCCGCGCCGGGGTCGATCTCCACGGTGACGAGCTGCGCCCCCGGCGTCACGTCGTCCGATTCGCGGTACACGGTCGCGCCGGCGGTGACGTCGAACAGGTGGATCTTGCGATAGACCGCCCGCAGACCGCCGTCCGGGCCGAACAGCGCCGAGGTATTGTACACGCGGCCCGGCTCGGGCGAGGGCTCGTAGATCGAGCCCGCGAGCACGAAGATGCCGAGCCGCGCCGCCAGCCGCGACAGGGCGGCGTTGCTCGGCCCGTCCACTGCCTCTGCGCTCGCGCGGATGCCCTCGCGGCCGCCCTTGTAGGCCCACGTCTCGGGCAGAGCTACGAGGCGGGCGCCTGCGGCCGCCGCCTCCTCAACCAGCGCCTCGGCGGAGCGCACGTTGGCGGCCACGTCGCCGCGCGTGTTCATCTGCAGGCAGGCGGCGCGCAGGCTCACGAAGGATCGTCCGGCATCATCACGGCCACGAGGCTGAGGATCTCCCAGGCCACCGTGGCGGCGAGCGTCGCCGTGAGGTGAGAGCTGTCGAGGTCGGGGAGGACCTCCACAACGTCGGCCCCCACGATCTGCAGGCCGCGGCAGGCGCGCAGCAGCGCCAACGCCTGCATCGACGAGGGGCCGCCGCATTCGGGCGTGCCGGTGCCGGGCGCGAACGCCGGGTCGACGAAGTCGATGTCGAAGGTGAGAAACGCCTTGCCGGCGGCGCGCTCCACGGCGGCCGCCACCGCGCCCGTCCCCAGTTGCGCGAGGTCGTCCCAGGGGATCACCGTGAACCCCAGATCTCGCGCGTCATCCAGGTCGTGGGGGCCGACGAGCCCGCCGTGCATGCCCATCATCGTGGAACGCGCGGCGTCGATCAGCCCCTCCTCGGTGGCGCGGCGCACGACCGTGCTGTGCGTGTACTTCTCGCCGAAGTACTCGTCCCAGGTGTCGCTGTGCGCGTCGAACTGGATGAGCGCCACGGGGCCGTGCGTGGCGGCCGCGGCCCTCAGTTCGGCGAGCAGCACACTGTGGTCGCCGCCGAACCCGATGGGCGCCGCGCCGGCCTCGTGCACGGCGCGCAGAGCCGTGGCGATCTTGTCGTAGGAGCGGTCGGTGAAGCCGGGCACCACGGGAGCGTCGCCATAGTCGATCGCCGAGAGGCGTTCGAACAGCGCGACACGCTGCGCCGGGTTGTAGTCGGGGCGGATGGAGAGCGACCCCTCGCGGATGGCCTTGGGCCCGAAGCGCGCCCCGGCGCGAAAGCTCACGCCGGTGTCGAACGGCAGGCCCACGAACGCCACGTCCACACCGTCGAGGTGCGTGGTGTGGGGCAGCCGCAAAAACGTGGAGATGCCCGCGAAGCGCGGCGTCTGCAATGGGTCCGCGGGACCATAGCCCTTCATCTGCGCCTCCTGTGGTCGCGAGTTTCCGTGCCGCGGCTAGTGTACTGTGTAAACGTATTGCCCATGACGGTCGATAGAGTGCGTGCGGCGCACGCCGCGCGGGCCACGAGCGGGAGGACCATGTCCGGCGAGAAGATCAGGATCCTCGTGATCGACGATGACGTCGATCTCACAAGGACGGTCTGCGACGCCCTCGAGTCGCAGGGGTACGAGGCCGTGGCCGCCAACAGCGGGGAGCAGGGCCTGGAGCTCGCCTACACGCGGCACCCACATCTCATCCTGCTCGACGTCATGATGCCCGGCATGGACGGCTACCAGGTCTGCCGCGAGCTGCAGTTCGGCTACACCAAGGACATCCCCGTCGTGTTCCTCACGGCCAGGACGGAGCTGGCCAACATGATGGAGGCCAACCGCTCCGGCGCGTCAGCCTACGTCACCAAGCCGTTCCGCGCCGAGCGCCTCCTGCAGACCGTCCGCGACGTGCTGCGCGACGCGTCCGTGTACTACGACGAGATCACCGGCCTGCCGACACTGGCCCACGTCCAGGTGGAGGTGCAGCGCCGCCTCTTCGACCACAACCAGCTCGGCATCCTGTACATCACCGTGGATGGCGTGCACGCCCTCGAGTCGCAGCAGGGCTTCGAGGCCGTGGACGAGGTCTTTCGCGTCATCGGCAAGCGTCTCTCCGAGACGAAAGGCCGCCTCATCCGCAACGAGGACTTCGTCTCCATCTCGAGCCTCGGCAACGCGTTCCTCGTCATCCTCGCTCCGGCGCGCGACCACGGCTTCGTCAACGAAGACGACCTGCGCCTCGTCAAACGCCGCCTCCAGGAGCACTTGCTTGTTGAACTGGAGAACGAGCTGGAAAACGAGCTCATGGCGCACGTCGGCCTCTACGTGGGCTGTTCACGCCTCAGTCAGTCGCCCAAGGTGCGCTTCAAGCGCGCGCTGCTCGAAGCCATCGAGCGCGCCACCCGCGGCATCCAGCAGGAGCGCAGCGAAGTCCAGCACCGCCTGAGCGCGGAGTTCGAGCGCGTGCTCAGTGAAGCGCGGATCACTTGCGTCTACCAGCCCATCGTCAGCCTGAGCGATTACGCGGTGATCGGCTACGAGCTCCTCGCTCGAGGACCCTTGCAGAGCGAGCTCCACCGTCCCGACGCCCTCTTCGAGGTCGCGCGCGCCGAGAACCGCGTCCCCGAGCTCGACCGCCTCTGCCGCATGATGGCGGCGCGCGGCAGCGCGACCCTGCCGGCGGAGTGTCTGCGCTTCATCAACATGGAGCCCATCGACCTCTTCTCGGGGGCGCGCGGCGACATCTCCGTGCAGGAGCTCATCGACGCCACCCCCGAGGAGCTGCGCGGCCAGACGGTCATCGAGATCACCGAGAACAGCGTCATCGACGATTTCGCCCACATGCGACGTATGGTCGACCGATTGCGCGATCAAGGCTTCCGCATCGCCATCGACGACGCCGGCGCCGGGTATGCCGGCCTGCAGACGATGGTCGAGATCGAGCCCGATTTCATCAAGCTCGACATGAGCCTGACGCGCCGTCTCGACACATCGGTGGTGAAGCAGAAGCTCATCGGCACGCTGCGCGACTTCTGCCGGCAGGCCGGGATCGGCCTGGTGGCCGAAGGCATCGAGACCCAGGAGCAGCTCGATGCCCTGCTCGCGCTCGGCATCGCCTACGGCCAGGGCTTCCTGTTCGCCCATCCGGGCTCTCCCTTCCCGTTGCGGAAGACGATCCCGCCGGGCGGCGCGCCTGCGGCGACCGCCCCCGCGCCCGAAGAGTCCGTCGCGGGCTGACTCCGGCGAGGCCGCGGATCGGCGTGCGGCAACGCCACTTGCGCCCGCACTTGCCACTCGTGGTAGAATCCCGCCCACGATGACGACCCATGACGCCAACAGCCGCAGCACCTCGCGCCCCCGGCGTCGCTGGGCCTGGCGCGCGTAGCGCGCCCATCCTTCACATCCCGCGCGGGCCACGCCCGCACCCCCGACCACACCACCGTGGTCTTCCCGTCCCCCCACTCAGGGAGTCACCAGACGTGCATGCGCACCGCTATCGTGTTTCGAGAGGAGGTAGGTCATGAGCGAGTACAAGAAGAAGTTCGTCCTTGACGAGGAGAGGATCCCCAAGGCCTGGTACAACATCGTCGCCGACCTGCCCACGCCGCCGGCGCCGCCGCTCAACCCGGCGACTCTGCAGCCGGCCGGCCCCGACGACCTGGCGCCGATCTTCCCGCCCAGCATCATCGCCCAGGAGGTCTCGGCCGAGCGCTACATCGAGATCCCCGAGGAGATCCACCAGATCTATCGCATGTGGAGGCCCTCGCCGTTGATCCGCGCCACCGGCCTCGAGAAGGCGCTGGACACGCCGGCCAGGATCTTCTTCAAGAACGAGGGCGTCAGCCCGGCCGGCTCGCACAAGTGCAACACCGCCGTCGCGCAGGCCTACTACAACAAGCTTGACGGCACCACGCGCCTCGCCACCGAGACCGGCGCCGGTCAGTGGGGCTGCGCCCTCGGTATGGCCTGCCAGATGTTCGACCTCGAGTGCATGGTCTACATGGTCAAGGTGAGCTATCACCAGAAGCCATACCGGCGCAGCATGATGCAGCTCTGGGGCGCCAACGTCATCCCCAGCCCCAGCGACCAGACCAACGCCGGGCGCGCCGTGTTGGCCGAGGACCCGGAGTCGCTGGGCAGCCTCGGCATCGCCATCAGCGAGGCCGTCGAGGACGCCGTCACGCATCCCGGTTCCAAGTACGCCCTGGGCAGCGTCACCAACCACGTGCTGCTCCACCAGACCATCATCGGCGAGGAGGCGATCCTGCAGTGTCAGGACGCCGACGCCTACCCCGACGTCGTCATCGGCTGCGTCGGCGGCGGCTCCAGCTTCGGCGGCATCGCCTTCCCCTTCCTCCGCGAGAACCTCGCCGGCAAGACGAACACCCGTTTCCTCGCCGTCGAGCCCACGGCTTGCCCAACCCTCACCAAAGGCCAGTTCGTCTACGACTTCGGCGACGAGGCGCAGACCACCCCGCTGTTCAAGATGTACACGCTGGGCCACGACTTCATGCCGGCCGGCATCCACGCCGGCGGCCTGCGCTACCACGCCATGGCGCCGCTCATCAGCCACGTGTACAGCCTCGGGCTGATGGAGGCCGTGGCGGTGCCGCAGACCAGCGTCTTCGCGGCGGCGCAGCTCTTCGCCCAGACAGAGGGCATCGTGCCGGCCCCGGAGAGCGCCCACGCGATCCGCACCGCGATCGACGAAGCCCTGAAGGCCAGGGAAGAGGGCGTCAGCAAGAACATCCTCTTCAACCTCACCGGCCACGGCTACCTGGATCTCGGTGCCTACGACGCCTACCTCAGCGGCAAGCTCGAGGATTACGACCACCCCGAGGAGGCGATCGCCGCGTCGATCGCGAAGCTGCCGAAGGTCGACTGAGCCAGGTGCGCGACTCTGGGTGCGGGGCGCCGTAAGGCACACCGCACACTGAGCCACAGCGGCGGGATCGTCACCCTCGCAGGTGACGATCGCCGGGACGACGGAGGGCGGCGGGGCTTTCGCCCCGCCGCCCTCCGCGCGTCAGTCGTCGCGCGCCGCGAGCATCTCCGCGGCGCGCACGCCCAGGTAGGCCTCCACGCGACCGCCCGACGATTGCAGATCGACGCCCAACAGGTCCTCGATCCGCCGCAGACGCTTGCGCAGCGTGTTGCGGTGCACGAAGAGCTCGGCGGCCGAGGCGCTCACCGAGCCACCGTGTCTGAGGTAGGTCTCGAGCGTGGCGAGAAGGACGGAGCCCGCGGAGCGATCGGCGGCGCTGAGACGACCGACCGTCGCCTCACGAAGCTCGCGCAGCTGTTCGTCGCCGAGTGCGTCGAGCACCTGATAGCGACGTCCCAGGTCCTCGAACACGACCACGCGAGCCGGGGCCGCCTCGCGGCCCGCGTGGTTCAGCGCGAGACGCGCCTGGCGGGCGGCCCTCGCGACCGCGGCCGACCCGGTCGTAGCGGCCGACACGCCCGCCTCCCCGCGCTCCGCGTTGAGGCGGGCGGCGACGGCCGCGGCGATCTCGGCGACCGCGCGCGACACCGATCCGGCGTCGTCGCAGCCGGGCAGTGGCGAGAGCACGATCGCCTGCGCGTGGCTCCGCCTGGAGACGAACGGGATGTTGCGCTCCTCAAGCTCGCGGTCGAGCGCCGCGAGCAAGGCGTCGCCCACCGCGTCTCCGACGGAGGGATGGTCTCTGTGCGACCCGCTGCCGACGCCGACCGCGAAGATCAGCACGCGCCATGGCTCGGCGGGCTCGATGCCGTGATAGAGGAGGCGTTCGCCGAGCTCGGTCTCGGTCCCGCGGGCGTGGAGGAGCATGTCGAGCAGGCCGGCTCGCGTGCGTCGCAGGACCGCGGCCGCGTTTCGCCCCGTGGCCAGCTCGACTTCCAGAAGTCGCTGCGCGAACGTCAAGGCGGCGTCCTCGAACTCGGAGATCAGGCTGCCTTCGCCGTAGACGGCCATCATGACCTGCTCGACTCTCCCGAGGCCGCGGACCTCCCGGAAGGCGATGTGACGGCCGTCGAGGTCGATCACCGACCTTGACGCGCCGAGTCTCACCGTCGCCCGATACTCGGCCCAGAGCCGGCGGGCTGAAGCCTCGACAGATTGCACGCCGGCCCGGGAGTAGCGTGCCGCGAGGACGTCCCCGGCTTCGTTGTAGAGGAGCGTGTCGGCGCCCAGGAGCTCACCCAGCCGGCGCACGAGGCCGCCCGCGTCCTGGTCGGCCACCAGGACGTCCAGCAGCTGCCGCTGCAGGGCCACGCTGCGCCTCAGGCGGTGCATGTCGCGCGAGGCCAGGGCATTGAACACGTAGCTCGTGATGGCGCGAAACGGAGTGCCCTCGGGTACGCGCAGCAGCGGCAGCCCTTCTTCATCGGCTGCCTCGAGCATCGCCGCGGGAATCTCACGTACGTACGGCGTGATGGAGACGCCGACACCGACCATGCCGCTCTGCCTGAGCAGATGCACGAGGTGCACGGCGACTTCCGGCTCGGCCTCAAACCGGCGACCGGTGGTGAGCAGCAAGCTGCCCTCGACCATCCACGGCGTGGGGTCGTCGAGGTCGCCCATGTACACGGCCTCGATCACCCTGCCGAGGCCGACCCTGCCCGCCACGACCTCGAGGCGCAGATCGGTCTGCTCCACAAGCTCGCGGATCGTCAGTACATCGCCGAGTGAGCGATCGTCCACCGGTCACGGCCTCTTGGCGTGGCTCTGCCCTTTGCCTACGATACCAGAACGGGGGGTGCGGGGAGCCGCGTCGGCGCCGCCGTCCGCGGCCTCTGACGCAGCGGCGTGACGGCGCCGGGCGCGGCTGCCGGCGGGCCACCGCGCCGCGCCCGGCTGCGCGTCACCTGTCCGCCGCCGGCTCGAGGGCCACGGCGCGCACCGGCGCGCCGTCGCAGCCCACGAGGTTGAGGGGCAGCAGGAAGAGGAGCGGCGTCACCCCGGGCGTGAGCGCCCCGGTGTTCGCCAGGTTCTCGGCAATGAAGCCACCGGCGTCGGCGAACATGTCGTGGATGGGGAACTCCTCGCCGCCGGTGAAGTCGGCGTTGAGGGCATCGATGGCGATCGTCCTGACGCCGGCATTCAGGATCGCCTGCACGACATCGGCAGCGAGATAGGGGTGCTCGAAGAAGCGCTCGGTGCCCGCGTGCCGGTACCAGCCGGTCACGAACAGCACGATGCGGCCCGGCGCGAGCCGCGGCCGCTGCGGCTCGAGGTCGGCCAGCGTGATGCGCGCGCCGGGCTCCTTGCCGGTGACGTCCACCACGACCGCCGGGCCCACGGTGAGCTCAAGCGGCATGCGGTCGACCGTGGCGCCGTGGTCACGGAAGTGGAACGGCGCGTCGATGTGCGTGCCGGTCTGCGTGCCGAGATGCACGTGGCTCAGGTTGTAGCCGTCGGCGGCGACCGTGGTGGCCGTGAAGATCTTCGGCGCGGGGTCGCCGGGGTAGATCGGCGTGCTCTCGGTGAGCGGATGCGAGAGGTCGATGAGGCGGGCGGCGGAGGCTCCGCCACATCAGGCATCCCTGAGCAACGGGAACGTCATGCAGTGCGGCCCACCGCCGCCCTTGAGGATCTGCGTGAGCTCGGGCGCGATCACTTCGAGGCCAAGCGCCTCGAGGCGCGCGTTGACGGCCGCGTTGCCGGCGAACGTGAGCACGCGGCCGTCACCCAGGCACTGGATGTTGCAATGGTGCTTGAAGACGCCCTCGCCGGGCACGTCGATGAGCTCAAAGCGGCGCTTCTTCAGCATCCTGAGGAAGAAGTCGGGCATCTGGTCGACGGCGCACACGGCGACGCCGGGGGCCACGACGTTGAAGGCCATGTCGAGGTGCAGGTTCTTGCTCGCAAGCTGAATACCACGCACGGTGTAGCCCAGGGGCTCAAGGATCTCCGCGGCGCTCCGCACGCCCTCCCAGGTGGAGCGGGCGACGACGCCGTGGACGACCGTCGCCTCGTCGAGGAACCAGAAATCTCCGCCCTCGAAGGCGCCCCGCGAGATCCTGCCGATGACCGGCAGGCCGAGCTCACGCACCTTGCGCTCGTAGTGGATCTCTTCACCCTGACGCGCAGGCTCCTTGAAGCTGCCGATCAGGACGCCCTCCGCAAGGCACGCTCCGAAGTCGCGGGCGTAGACCATGTACGAAAGACCGGGCGCCGGGTCCATGAGCTCGACCTCGACGCCCGCCGAGCGGTACGCCGCGACGAAGTCCCTGTGCTCACGCGCCAGCACCTCGAGATCCGCTACCTCGCCGTTGGCGAGCACTCCGCGAGTGATCTCGTTGATCGGCTGATAGCGAAAGTACGTCGGCGGGCAGAGCAGCACCTTGCGGAGCCTGCCCGTCGAATTCATCACGAAGCCCCGTTCACCCATGGTGCGTCACTCCCGGTCGGACGTGCTGGTGACGGCCCGTCGGCGCCCGTCGGCGGCACAACCCGCGATCGGCGCACGTCACCGTCTGTGCGCGCAAGGCTACGGGCGCGCGAGGCGGCAGGGAAGTGTAAGGTTGCACACGAAGTCGCGCCCTGACGATGCATCTGCACATCGGCTCATGAGCCGCGAACTACGGGAGTCGGATCAGCGGCTCCAGGCGCTGGAGAAGCAGGCGCGCAAGGCCTTCCTGGCTCACGTGCTCGCCGGCGTCGGCCAGGGCGGCGTCGGGAGGATCGCCCACGGCGATGGAGACCGCGGCGGTCCGCAGCAGGCTCTCGTCGGCGGCCGAGTCGCCGCAGGCGATGATCCTCTCGCCGGGCACGCCGAAGTGCGCGGCGACCAGCCTCAGCCCCTCGCCCTTGTCCGCGGCGGCGGGCAGGATGGCGACGGTCCCGCCGGCGGCGCGCTCCAGGCGCGTGCCGCGACTCCAGGAAGCGGCGAGTGCGGGGAGGGCGGCCGCGACGCCGGCCGCATCGCCGGCGAGCACAAGGCGGGTGACGCCGCGGGACGCGGGGAGATCGAGCGCCGCGCCGCAGGCGGCCGGCGCGAGCTCGCGGCGCTCGTCGCCGTCGTACAGCGTCACCGACAGGCCGAGCGCCTGGGCCTGGCGAACGATGCCGCTCGCGGCGTCGGAGGGGATCGTCAGGCGCCTGAGCCACTCGCCGGTGGTCGCGTCGATGACCAGCGCCCCGTGGTAGCACACGTAGGCGATCGGGTCCGCGCGAAGGACTGCGACCGCCTTGACGGCCCCGTACAGAGGACGCCCGGTACACACGACCAGCCGGGCGCCGCGCGCGCTGAGATCGGCGAGCGCCTCGACGATGCCGGGCGCCGGCATGCCGGCGGCGGTCAGCAGAGTGCCGTCCAGGTCGCAGGCCAGGAGCGCCTTGATCGGCGACCGATCGCTCACCGCGCCGGGCTGGGCGCGCTCGCGCCCGCGGCCGGAAGGCCGCCGTCAAGGATGGCGGACAGCGGCCGGCCCGCCAGCGACTCGATGCGGGCGGCGATGAGGCGCGCCGCCTCGAGCCGCACGCGCGCCGCATCCAGCGCCTCGGGATCGCCCGCGAACAGAGCTTCGGCGCGCGCGCGTTTGCCGTCGAGGGCGACCGTCCGGCCGCCGACCGTCAGCTTGTCGGCGAGGTACAGCACCTCGCGCTCGCCGGGCAGGTCGGGGGGCGGCCCCGGGAGCCGCATGTGGTAGCGGACGGCGGCGGCGACCCGCGGGTAGCCCTCGGCGTCGAGCACGGCGGCGCCCGCCGCGGCGTGCGCGGGCGCCGCGCGGGCGACGTCGTGGAGCAAGGCCGCCGCATCGAGCAAATCCTGATCGAGACACACGCCGGAGGCCCGCAGCGCCGCCCCGAGACGGCCTGCGACGTTCGCGACCGCCACGGAGTGGGCGACCACCGGCGCCGGCGTCCCGAGGCGCGCGAGCAGCTCGCGGCACGCCGCCGGCCCTGGGACGCGCTCGCGGGCGGCCAGAGCCGCGAGGCGTTGGTAGGCCCCCGCGTCGTCCATGTCGAGGAGCACGTGGGGATCGTCGACCTGTACGTCGCGTGCCCCGGCCTCCGCGCGCGCGAGCAGCTCCTTGAGGCCGCCGTCCGGCTCCTCAGCGAGGATCGCGGCGCGCAGCGCCGCGGCAACCAGCGGAGGATGCCCGCGCTCGGCCTCGTGCACGGGATAGACGACGCTCGCCGGCGGCTCGCCGGCGCTGCGGGCCAGGAGGCCCAACGTCTCGCCGCGGACGAGCGCGCAGTCCACGGGATGCACGAAGAAGGCGCGCGCGTCCGGCGGCAGAGCGCGCACGCCGCAACGGACCGACGAGTACATGCCGTCCTTGAAGTCGTGGTTGACCACGTAGCGCACGCCGTGCGCGTCGAGGAGTGGCGCGACGCGCTCGGCGCCGAAGCCGAGCACCACTACTGCCTCGAGCCCCACGTCGCGGTAGGCGCCCGCGACCCTGAGGACCGCGGGCACGCCGTCCAGCGGGAGCAGCGGCTTGAGCTCGCGCATGCGTGACGACAGCCCCGCCGCGAGGATGACCCCGGCAAGGGCGGCGGCCTTCACCCCACCAGCGCCGCGCGCACGCGGATGAGCTCGGCGGTGATACTGACGGCCAACTCCGCCGGGGTCTCCGCGGCGATGGCCACGCCGATCGGCGAGAAGACCCGCTCCAGGTCGGCGGCGGAGAAGCCGTCCGCCGTCAGAGCCCCGAAGATCTTCTCGCGCTTGGAGGCGCTGCCCATGAGGCCGATGTAGCCGGCCTCGGTGCGCAGCGCCTGTTCCAGCACCGAGAAGTCGTGGGCGTGGCCGCGCGTGACGATGACGACGAAGCTGCGCGGCGTGATCGCGAGTGCCGCGAAGGCGTCGTCGAAGGTCTCGAGACAAGCCACGCGTGAGGCGGCCGGGAAGCGCTCCGCGGCGGCGAAATCGGGGCGGTCGTCGAGGACCACGACGTCGAAACCGACGGCCGCGGCCGCCGGCGCCAGCGCCTGGGCGACGTGCCCGGCGCCGCAGATCACGGCCGTCATCGATGGCAGCAATGCCTCAACGCAGACCGACCTGCCGTCGGGCAGCTCGGCCGAACCGTGTACGGCGATCTTGCCGGCCAGCGCGCGCAGCTCCGCCGGCGCGCACGGCAGCTCACCGAGCGGCTCGGCGCCGTCCTGAAGCAGACAGTAGCTGACCTCGGTCGGCCCGGGCTCCGCGGCGAAGCACGTGTACAGCCACGCCGCGCGCCCATCCGCGCGCGCCTGCGCAGCGGCGCCCAGCAGCGTCCGCAGACCGCCATCCCGGCCCGGCACGAAGGCAACGAGCACTGCCGCGTTGCCCCCGCAGATCATGGTGGGGCCGGAAACCGACTGCCCCGTAAGCTCTACGGCGCTCACCTGCGAGCGGCCGGCGGCGATGGCCTGCGCCGCCTCCCGCATCATCGTCGCTTCGAGCAGCCCCCCGCCGATGGTGCCGGCGATGGCGCCGTCCCGCCGCACGAGCATCTGCGCCCCGGCGGCCCTCGGCGTGGAGCCCTGCCGCGCGACCAGCGTGACCAGGGCGAACGGCTCGTTGCTCTCGAGCAGCTTCAGCGCCTCGCGCAGGATCTCCCGCATGGGTCAGCCGACCGCCGGCAGCCGCACCGTGAACACGGCCCCGCCCCCAGGGCCGTCGGCGGCCTCGATGAGGCCGCCCTGGGCCTCGACGAGCCCGCGCGCGATGGCGAGGCCGAGACCGACGCCCCGCGTGCCGCGGGCTGCCTGAGAACGGTAGAAGCGGTCGAAGATGAAGGGCAGATCGATGGGGTCGACGCCGGGGCCGCTGTCGGTCACCGTAAGGGCGGCCCAGGAACGGCCGGACCGGCCGAACGCGGAAGCGCCGCTCACGACGCCGCCGGACGCGGCCGCGCCGGCCGGGCCGTCGCCGGGGGCGACGGCCAGCACCACGCGGCCGCCCCGCGGCGTGAACTTGAGGGCGTTGTCGAGCAGGTTGGCGGCGACCTGCAGCAGACGGTCGCGGTCGCCCTTGACCGCGACCGCGGCCAGGTCGCCGTCGAGCGCCACGCCCTTCGCGGCGTAGACGGTCGCGGCGTGGGCGACGGCGTCGCGCCCCACGTCCGCCAGGTCGAGCTGCTCGTGCTCCACGCTCACGTCTTCGCTCTCCAGCTCGTTGAGGCTGCGGAGAGCGCCGAGCAGGCGCCCCAGGCGCTCGACCTCGGCGCCGATCACGCGCAGGTTCTCGGGCGTCGCCGGCAGCACGCCGTCCTCGAGGGCCTCGATGCGCGACTGGATGGTGGCCAGCGGCGTACGCAGCTCGTGCGAGAGGTCGGCGGTCATGTCGCGGCGCCACTGCTCGTCGCGCGCCAGGCGGTCGGCCATGGCGTTGAAGGCGGCGGCCAGCGCGCCCACCTCGTCGTTGGCGCGCGGCGACACGCGCACCGCGAGGTTGCCGCCGGCGACGTCCTCGGCCGCGTCGGTGAGCTCCTCGAGCGGCCCGGTGATGCGCCGGCTGACGAACAGGCTGATGAGGAAGGCGAGCACGGCCGCGACGAGCGCCGCGATCACCAGGTTACGGGTGAGCGCGGTCTGATACGCCGACTCGGCGGCGGCCCGCGCGCTGCGCGGCGCGTAGACCTCGGCGGCGCCGACCTTCTGGCCGTCGACCACCAGCGGGTAGCTCCGCACCTCGAACTGGTCGCGGCTCAGCGACGTGACCTGCGGGGCGGGCGTGGCGCCGGCCCCGCCGCCCATCATCCCGTTGCCGCCGCCCATCATCCCGCCGCCCATCATGCCCCTGCCCATGTGCCGACCCTGCACCGTGAACAGGAGCTGCCCAGTGGGCGAGTACACGGCCACGTCGACGTTGTTGAGAAGGGCGATCTGGCTGAGCGCGTAGACCGCCGCGGCGTCCCAGCCGTCGGGGGTCTTGTAGGTCTGGGTGAGGGCGCTGACGACCGCCTCGTTGCGCGAGTGCTGCACCTCGCTGAGGTAGCTGTCGAAGCGACGGCCGCCCGCCACGAACACGATCACGGCCACCACGACGATGGCGAGCAGCGCCACGAACGCGTGCGTGAGCGCCAGACGCAGCCGCAGACCGCGCTTCATTTCTGGTCCTCGGCGAACGCGTAGCCGCGGCCGTAGACCGTAATGATCAGGTGCGGAGCGCGCGCGTCTTCGCCGAGCTTGTGGCGCAGGTTCTTGACGTGCGCGTCGATGGTGCGCTCGTACCCCTCGTACTGGTAGCCCTGCACCTTGTCGACGAGCTCGAAGCGCGTGTACACGCGCCCCGGGAAGCGGGCCAGCGTCTGCAGCAGCCGGAACTCCGATTCGGTGAGGTCGACGGGCGCGCCGTCCAGGGTGGCGCGCCGGCGGGCGCTGTCGATGACGAGCCGCCCGCCGGCGCGCTCCAGCACGTCGGCCTGAGGCTCAGCGTCGCTGCGCGCCCGGCGCAGCAGGGCGCGCACCCGCGCCGTGAGCTCGCGCGGGCTGAACGGCTTGGTGAGGTAGTCGTCGGCGCCGAGCTGCAGGCCCTTCACCAGATCCTCCTCGCCGTCCCTGGCGGTGAGCATGATGATGGGCACGTCGGACGCGGCGCGGATGCGGCGGCACACGTCCTCCCCGGGCATCCCGGGAAGCCCGAGGTCGAGCACCACGAGGTCCGGGCGGCGACGGGCGAAGTCGGCAAGAGCGTCCTCGCCCGTCGCCGCCCGCACCACCATGTGCCCCTCGCGCTCCAGATAGCTCTGCACCACCTCGGCGATGCGTGCCTCGTCCTCGACCACGAGGATACGGGTAGGGGTGCTCATGGGTCCATCTTACCCGCTGTCTGATAGGATGCGCGCACGCCCAAGGAGGCCCGCCCTGCCCAACCTCAAGGTGTATCGAGCCGCCTGGGTCGTGACGCTCATCCTCGTCGTGATCTCCCTGTTCACGCTGGGCAGACCAGACACCCCCAGGCTCAGCCTCGATCCCGTGTCGTTCGACGGCGATCAGTCGGCCGCCGACCTGCGCACCATCGTCACCGACTATCCCCAGCGCGTCGCCGGATCGGACCCCGACAACCGGCTGGCCCTGTGGATCGTCCAGCAGTTCAAGCTGGCCGGCCTCGAGACGCACATCGACAGCTTCGCGGCGACGGTCGACGGCAAGGACGTGGCCCTGCAGAACATCTGGGCGCTCTCCAGAGGCGATTCCGCGGGCACGATCCTCGTGATCGCCAATCGCGACATCCCTCCTGTGGCCACGCAGGGCGCCAACGACAACGCCTCGGGGGTCGCCGCGCTGCTCGAGCTGGCGCGGTCGTTCACGGTGACCGCGCACGACCACTCCATCATCTTCCTGTGTACCAGCGGCGACGCCTACGGCGCTCTGGGGGCGCGGCGCTTCGCGGACGAGCATGAGATCGACAACCTGTACGCCGTCATCGCGCTTCACGAGGTGGCGACGCGTGATCCCGCAGGCATCGGCCTCGACGGCTGGAGCCCCGCGCCCAAGGTGGCTCCGCCCTGGCTCTGGCTGCTCACCGCCCCGGCGGCCCGCGTGAATGCCAACCTGGAGGCGTTGCTGCCCACGGCGCCGGCCCAGGTGCTGCGCCTCGCGGTGCCCACCAGCTCCGGCAGCCAGGGGCCCTTCGTGGCGCGCGGCGTGCCCGGCATCACCGTCTCGGCGGCCGGCGCCAAGGCGCCGCCGCAGAACGACACCCTCGACAACGTCTCCACCGAGACGCTGACCAAGGTCGGCAGCACGGTGCAGGCGATGATCATGGCGATCGATGGCACGACGAGCCCGGGGGCGCGCAGCAGCGGCACGATCTTCCTCACGCGCGGCCGCACACTGCCCGGGGGCTCCCTCGCCCTGATCCTGGCCGCGTTTCTCCTCCCGCTGGCCGGCGTGACCGTCGACCTGTTCGCGCACTGCCGGCGGGCGCGCATCAAGCTCCGCCCCGCGCTGCTGCGCTCGGCGCTGCACCTGGCGCCCTGGCTCGCGCTGCTCGCCATCATCTATCTGGCCAACCTGCTGGGCCAGCTTCCCCGCAGCCCCGGGGCCGTCATCCCGCCGGGATCCCGCGTCGTCGACAACCCGCGCTACCTGCGCGTGGTGATCCTCGTCGCGCTCCTCGTCCTGGCCTACGGCTACGCGGTGGCCGTCGCACGGCGCCTCGAGCGCCGCATGGCCATCGACCCGCGAGCGACGATCTTCGTCGCCCACGCGTTTCTCGTGCTGATCGCCGTCCTGGCGCTGCTCATCAACCCCTACGCCGTACTGCTGGTGCTGCCCGCCGCCGTCATCTGGCCCCTGGCGAAGCCCGGTGGCTGGGCGCGTTCGATTCTGCCTGCCTACACGGGGCTGATCATGATCCCGGTGGTGCTCGTCTACTACGCGCTGCTGCTCGGGCTCGGAGCGAGGGTCTGGTGGTACTTCTTCCTGCTGCTCGAGAACCGCACCATCCCCGCGCCGGCGGTACTGCTGGGCGTGCTGTTCCTCTCCGCCGCCGGCATCCTGGCGCACGCCCTGCACAAGCGAGGGCTGGCGCCGGGCGCGCTCACCTGGCCGGCGATCGACCGGCGGAACCCGAAACGCATGAGCGACGAGGAGTGGGCGGCCGGCCTGGGGCTGGAGTCACCGCGCGCGCTGCGCAGGGCCGGCCGACAGCGCAAGCTCCGGCCGCGGCGGCCGCACAAGCAGTGATGCGCACAGACGACGGGGGCGGGCGCCTGCGGCGCCCGCCCCCGTCGAGGTCAACGGATCTGCGCGAATCCGCGTCCTGTGCTCAGTACTCTTCCTGTGAAAGCGACTCGTCGATGGTGGTCTCGAGCTCGCCGTCGAGCTTGATGTCGTCGCCCTTGGGCACCGGCTTATCGCCGCTGTCGCGGGCCAGCAGGGCCGACTCGCCGCTCATCATGGCGTCGAACGCCTTCGCCTTGAGACGGGCGCGCGTCTCTTCGATGCGACGGCGCATCTCGGCTTGATTGATGCCGCTGTCGCGCGCCGCGGGCTCTTCTTCTGCGGCCGGCGGCGCCTCGGCGACGGGCTCCTCGGCTGCGGGCTCCTCGGCGACGGACGCCTCGGCGACGGGCTCCTCGGCTGCGGGCTCCTCGGCTGCGGGCTCCTCGGCGCGCGGTTCCTCCGCAGAGGCGGTGTCCTCCGCGTCGTAGGAGATCTCCCAGGCGCGCGGTTCCTGAGCCGGCGCCTCCACGACGACTTCGGGCTCCGGCGAGGCGGGGGGCTCACGGAACTCGGGGCCTTCGAGGACGGGGCCCTCGACGACAACCTCTTCGGCCGCGGGCTCCTCGAGCACGGGCTCCTCGGCGACAGCCTCTTCGACGACGGATTCCTCCGCTACAGGCTCCTCGACGACGGCCTCCTCGAGCACGACCTCTGCGACCGCGGCCTCCTCGACCACGACCTCTGCGACCGCGGCCTCCTCGACCACGACCTCTGCGACCGCAGCCTCCTCGACCACGACCTCTGCGACCGCAGCCTCCTCGACGACGATGGTCGCGAACGGCTCGGCGATATCCGCCTCAACGGCGGCGCGAGTCTCCTCGATGCGCGCCCGCAGATCGTCGGAAGCCGCCTCTTCGGCGACCGCGGGCTCTGCCGCGGCGACTTCCTCGACCACCTCGGGCGCGACAACGGCGACCGCGGGCTCTGCCGCGGCGACCTCTTCGACCACCTCAGGCTCGACGGCGACGACGTCTTCGACCACTTCTTCCTCGACGACAAGGGCCGCTTCCTCGACGACAACGGCCTCCGCGGCGATCGCGGGCTCCTCGGCGACGACGTCTTCGACGACGACCGCTTCCTCCACGATCCGGGGCTCGTGGTATGTCGGCTCCTCGACGGGCGGTTCCGCAACAGCGGTGGCCGTGCCGGTGTCCCAGAGGCGCTCACCCTCAGGCTCGGGGAACTCGACGGGCGCCGCCGGAAGGAGCTTCCCCGTCGCACCGCCGATCAGTTGTTGCCGCAGCTCGCGGCCACTCTTTGGGGCGAACAGCACGGCGACCGCCGCCCCGATAGAGAGCCCGAGCAGAACCTTCATGAAGCGCTTCATCGCTGCCTCCTTGACCGGTGCCCAGCGTCTCGCCAGCCGCACGGGCGCGCGGAGCCGGCTGTGTGTTCTTCGGAAGAATGTTGCCAGGACTTTACCAGTGTACAGCCCCGTATACGGTCTGGTGCGGTTCTGTCCTGCCCACGGAGGTCACGCCAGCCGCTGCAACGTGACGCGGTCGTCCTCCCCGACGCTCACCAGCACCACCCACTTCATGCCGTAGCGCTCGGTGATCGCGGCCGATGTCTCGCCGAGCGCCGCGCTCACGTCCTTCCCCACGAAGGCCATGAGGGGCATCATCGGCCGATGCTCGATCTGCACGCGCACGCCCTCCTCGGACTGTTTGATGAGGATGGGCTCCGCGCTGAGCTTGCGCAGCTGTTCCCTGCCGGCCGGCGTCAGTTCGATGACGTCGCGGGCGCCGGCGACGATGCCCGAGGACTCATCGAGCTCCTGCTTGACGTGCCGCGCGTACCACCACACCACGGCCAAGGCGACGAGCGCCACGACCAGGAACGCCAGGACGACGATGTAGGCCTTACCCATGTCTCTTCCCCCGGTCCACCTGGTCCGCCTCCCCGGCCGCGGCCCGCCGCTTGTCTTCTTCGAGGCGGGCCGCCATCTCTCGTTCTACTCCGCGTATCGGCACATAGTAGCGGCGGCCTGAGAGCTTGTCTGGCAGGTACTGCTGCGCCACCCAGCCACCATGGCCGTGAGGGTACTGGTAGCCGGCGCCGTGGCCGAGCGCCTTCGCCCCCTGATAGCTCGCATCGCGCAGGTGCGGCGGCGGCGGCTGGTTGCCCTCGCGCCTCACGTCGTCGAGCGCCGCGTCCACGGCCTTGTACGCGGCGTTGCTCTTGGCCGCGAGGGCCAGGTAGGCGGCCGCCTGGCTGAGGTTGATGCGGCACTCGGGCATGCCGACCCACTCGACGGCCCGCGAGGCGGCGACGGCCACCTGCAGCGCCTGCGGGTCGGCGTTGCCGACGTCCTCGCTGGCGAAGACGATCATGCGGCGAGCGATGAACCTGGGATCCTCGCCGCCGGCCAGCATCGAAGCCATGTAGTAGACGGCCGCGTCTGGGTCGCTGCCCCGCATGGACTTGATGAACGCCGAGATGGTGTCGTAGTGGGAGTCCCCGCGGTCGTAGGAGACGGGGCTCTTCTGGGCGGCGTCGCGAAGATCGTCCACCGTGAGGTTGACGGGCGTCGCGCCGGGGCCGGCGACGGGGCCGGCGACGGGGCCGCGCGCCGCGGACCGGGCAGCCGCGGACCCGCCCCCCGCCAGCCGAGCGGCCCCCGGCCGGGCGGCCGCGGCGCGCGAGCGCCACGCCGTCTCCAGGGCGTTGAGCGCCACGCGCGCGTCGCCCCGCGAGATCTCGGCGAGAAACGGCAGGCCGCCGTCGGCGAGCGTCACGCCCTTGGCGCCGAGGCCGCGCTCGGCGTCGCCGAGCGCGGCGCGCACGACCTGCTCCACAACCTCCGGCGGCAGCGGCTCGAAGCGGTAGAGCTGGCAGCGCGAGATGAGCGCCGAGTTGACCTCGAAGTAGGGATTCTCGGTGGTCGCCCCGATGAGCGTCACGACGGCGTCCTCGATGGCCGGCAGCAGGGCGTCCTGCTGGGCCTTGTTGAAGCGGTGGATCTCGTCGATGAAGAGGATGGTGCGCGCCGCGCTGAGGGCGCGCGCCTCGCGCGCGCCCTGGATCGCGGCGCGCACGTCGGCGGTGCCTGAGTTGACCGCCGAGAGCTGCACCAGCCGGGCGCCGGTCTCGGCGGCGATGAGCCGCGCCAGCGTGGTCTTGCCGCAGCCCGGCGGCCCGAAGAAGATCATGCTGAACAGCGCGCCGCCCTCGATGGCGGCGCGCAGCACCGTGCCCGGGCCGACGATGTGCTCCTGGCCGACGAACTCCGCGAGGCCGCGCGGCCGCATGCGCGCCGCCAGCGGCGCCGCGGCCGCGACCTGCTCGTCGCTCATCGAGAAGAGGTCCACCGCCGGAGTATATCCCC
>Ga0194044_10000315_pt1 | contig 23510 bp, 20 predicted proteins | sample JunL4417m_MetaG_FD_155460 | JGI IMG/M metagenome (GOLD analysis project Ga0194044, IMG submission 155460) | Anoxic zone freshwater microbial communities from boreal shield lake in IISD Experimental Lakes Area, Ontario, Canada - Jun2016-L442-17m | ecosystem: Environmental > Aquatic > Freshwater...
CGTATGTGTTTGAAGGTATGCGACAGTTGGTTTTGGCTGGTCAATTTACGCCTAAACTGTTATATCCACTAGCAATCGGTTTTGGCTTGTCATTGGTTTATTTAGTTGCCGCGTATTTATTTTTTGCCTGGGTGCATAAAATCGCTTTGCGGCGTGGCTTGATTGCTCGGTTTGGGACTGAAACCACAACTTAAATTGATATTAATAATATGCTGTGTCCAAATTGTAAAACTGTAACCAAAATTGTTAATTTAAAAACTAAATACGGTGCTGATTTATTGTTAGATCAATGTCCAGGATGTGGCGGTATTTGGTTTGATGATCAGGAAATATATTTACCAACCCATATCAATTTTGAGCAAATTGATTCAGTTAACGCAGTGGCTTTAACAAATGTAGTTTCAGTGGCTGAACCCCTGTTTTGTCCTCGCGATGGAAATCAATTAACCATTTTTAGTGATCCAAATTTCCCCAAAGATATTAAAGTAGAGTCGTGTCGATTGTGTGGCGGTTTTTGGTTTAACCGTGGTGAATACGCCCAATTTTTTAATGAGCGTGCTAAAAAAATAGCCGCAAAAGATGCAGCTAAAGACAATCCTGATCAACTTGATGAGCAGATAGGAAAATTATTATCCAGCAGTGCCGGCTCACAACAATATGCAACACTCGGTCGACTAGGTAGTTTTTTAAGCACTCCAATAAAACCCAATAGTCGGCTTGGCAGTTTAACCGGTATCAGTGAAAATTCTAATGATTCTACGACAGAAGCTTTAAGCACGACTATGATGATTGTGCGAATTCTGTTGCGACTTTTTTTAAAAGTCTAAGCAAGCTATTCAGCGAAATATTTTTTCTTCCAATTATAATATTGCGCATAATCGTACGGTGAAAGTAAATTTGCATCAAGTTTGTAACTATCTGTGATGCGTGCTGGAGCGCCGTATTGCATATCACGCGAACCATCATTTTTAGTTTGGTTTATATAGATTTCATACTCGTTCATCCCCAGGAGGTTCGGGTATTTTTTTCGATCGTCAAAAATCGAACGACCTTCGAATAGAGTAGGTGAATTGATGTTTAAGATGTGTAAAATTGTGGGGGCAAAATCAATGCCAGAACTATACATATCGACAGTACGCGGCAGTTGCGTATAAGGCGAATAAACCATGAAAATAATTTCATCATAAAACGTTATTTTTTGGCCAACGCTGTCTAGTAAAAATTTATTTTCTTTATTATCATAGACCGAGGGGAAGATTGCATGATCAGCTACCGTAATAATCATAGTGTTGTTGGCTAATGGACTTTTTTTGAAGTCAGCCCAAAAATGCAAGAAGGCGTCATCAGTCGTGTGGACTGAGTTCAATAGATTATTTTTTCCATCTTGGTACAGTACTTCGTCTTTAGCAATGTCGAATGGCGGATGAGAATCAACCGTGGAAAGCATCATAATAAATGGTTGTGGTTTTTTTTCTGCCATGGCGAGTAACAGTGGCATGGTTTGATGGTCGGAATAGCCCCAGGATAATGGTTTGCCAGAAATAAGCTGGGCGACCTCCTGCTTGCCAATAATTTCATCTACCGCCATACCGCCGACAATTTTGTCTTTATCGGAATAGTTTTTATCCACCGAAGTCATGTATGTTGCAGATTTATAATTGCCATGTTTTTTGGCAATTTCAGGCAAACAGGAAAAACGCATTGATTTGTAACTTTGTGTTTTTTGAATATCGTCATGCCCGGTGGGGGGTAAAAAAGAACACAATTCAGACAAGATACCTGTAATAGTGGGTGTTGAGGCGTTATAGAATTTTTTAAATACTGTGGTTTGTGGATCTTTAGCCATGGTCTCAAGACCTGGAGTAATGCCGGGTACTTTAGGGTTGTTATATACGCTCGTCAAGCGAGCAGAAAAAGATTCGAGAAAGAAAATAATTACGTTTGGCTTGGTGTTGTTCGAATTAATTTGTGGTAAGGCAGTATCAGGTGCAAAAATATTCGATCGGTACGTGGTAAGATTTTGTCTATCATACATCAAACCGAATCGTTCTAGTTTGTCAAAAATTTTTGGGTCGATTGCCACGGCCGCGTTTGTGTCTTCGGTATAGTGGCCGTAAAATGTTTTGGCGATTAAATATTCCGGTGTATTTTTATAGACTGGTAGAGCTAACGCAATTAGAATGGTCATTACCAAAATCGGCGCATGATAGAAGTGCCAGTATTTGGCCGGTGAACTTTTTCTAACCTTAATAGTTTTGCGGATGATTTTGTAGAGAAACAAATAGATTGCGCCAGAGGCTAGGGCTAAACTGATAAAAAACGCATCACCTAACAAGCCAGAAGAACCTTTTGCATATTGGAGCATTACCGGGCTTAATAATAGTCCGGAAAAATGTAACAACCCTATATTGATAATCCAAATGAATTGTAGCAAGCAAAAAATAATTATCGCGCCAATGGTAAAAATTGTTTTTAGCCAGTTTTTAAGCCTGAGGTTGATTAAATTTATTACAGAAAACGCAGAAAGCCAAAACAAGGTCATGGCCAATGAGCGTAAGGCCACCGCATAATCAACCGCACCAGATTCGTATTTTGATTCTAGGATATAGTACTTCACGGTGAAGTATTGGAAAATGCTCGAGGTGAAAAAAATAAAACCACCGAGGGTGAAAATGAGATTATTAATAGCGTGCCAGCCTTTAGCATTGTGATGTTTGTCAAAAAATCGATCGAGGGTAAAGTAAAGTAAGGCGATGGCGATCACGGTTAAAATAAAATTATAGAGCTCGTTTTTAGGAATAACGATAAGAAAAAATAAGGCAAAATTAAAAAAAAGCTGATCCGCAGCCTGTAAAAAATTAATACGCCAAAAATCTGTAAATCGATTACGGTGGGTGAGTCGTTTATAACAATATTTGGCCAAATACCAAAGTGATAAAATTACAATAAAATATAAGAAGCTACGTTGGGCAAATATACGGCGTTGGAGAAGTTCAAGCCGCCACCAATTCAAACAAGCCGCGATTATCATGGCGGCGAAAGTGGGCGCTAAGTACCCGCTTATGATATATAGGCGTTGGAGAAGACTTGCCTTGTTTGGAGTAAAGAATCTCATATTTCAATAATAATTGAATTGTATAGTAATAATATAGAATAAACTCGCAGATGTAAAATGGTAAAATTGTTGTTTTACCTCATTTAGGCTAAAATAGAGTAAGGCTATCATTAACTATGAAGGCAAATATGAAAAATGATCTTTTGGACAAGTTGCAACAAATCCAAGCGGCTATCACTCAAAATAATCTTGGCTTACGCAAGTTGGAGCATTTACGCAACAAAACCAGGCGTGCCTTTGATCGGGCGATTGACTCGGCAGCAAAAGGAAAAAACATCTTGGCGGAAATCGATCTACGGCGTAAACAGCTTCGTCGTTGGCGGATTGGTTGGACTAAGACGCTTTTTCCAATTAGCTTTAGTACGCTTTTAAGCATGCCGTTTATCTATGGTATGCTGGTGCCTGCAGTTATATTTCATTTGTGCTTGGAGATTTACCATCGAGTCTGTTTTCGGTTGTATGGTATTCCCTTGGTGGTATCGAAAGATTATTTTGTTTATGATCGGCAGTTGTTGCCCTATCTTAACTGGTTGGAAAAAGTGCATTGTTTCTATTGCAGTTATTTTAATAATTTATTGCAATATGGGGTGGAGATTGCTGGTCGTACTGAACGGTATTGGTGCCCGATTAAATATGCGAATCGAATCAAGCATGTTCACGGACAATATGAAAAGTTTTTTGACTATCTTGATGCTAAACAGTTTCGAAGCCATTGGACCTCATTGCGGCAATTTTCGGAATACAAAGTCAATCAACAACGCAAGTGTGACATTACGGCTAAAAAATTACAGCATCAAGAAATTGAATAATTTTTTTACCCCAATATATTAAAAGGCACAAATGATTTTATTTCGCTGTGCCTTTTATTATTGAAATATTGGCGAAAAATGGTAGTATTATAATTAGCTATGGAAGAATTTACTGACGAACAACTGGTTCGCGCTTATATTAAAGGTGATAATCAAGCAATAGAAGTTTTATTGGGTCGCTATGCTGGGCCGATGTTGTTTTTTGTTGTCCAATCGATTAATAATCAGGCCGAGGCAGAGGACTTAGCCCAAGAGATTCTGTATAAATCGTGGCGTAAAATAAAAACCTACCATCCAGAACAACCGTTTAAACCATGGCTGTATCGACTGGCTCGAAATACGGTAATTGATTACTGGCGAAAAAGAAAATTGCCCTTAGCTTTTGCGGATGCGGATGATACCTTTGCGGGTGAAATTGATGTGGTTGACGAGTCGCCACTGGCGTTAACCGAGATTATGAAACGTGAAGAGCAAGAGGATATAGCTGCGCTTATATCCACGTTAGCGCCAGATGAGCGGATGTTATTAAATCTGTATTATTATCAAGGGTTAAATTTACGGGAAATTGCGGAATTAAGCCAAAGCTCAGTTGATACAATCAAAAGTCGACATCGGCGTGTTTTGCAAAAATTAAGAAAATTAATTGATAAAATTGAGTAATTTTTAAATTTGCACCCAAACCTAGTACTAATCCGTATATACTAATATGAAATCAGACAACCTCCAAAATATAGATAAGGTCACGGCTGAATATTATCAGCGTATTTCTATTTCAAATCGTGCCGAAGCGATAACTAAACGGGTGATTAATCGTATATATCGTCGGCAAATTAATTGGTTGCGACTTAAGATTAGCGGTACGATTTTTGCCATCTCGTTCTGTGTCTGGGGTGGCATTTCGGCTGGCACGATGGCGTGGCAAGCATTCCAGCAGTCAGAAATAGCCACTATCTCATCGCTCTTGTTTACAGATTTTAACTCTGTTATGGCTAATGGGCTAGACTACGTTTGGCTCTATTTAGAGTCTTTACCTGCGTTGGAGATATTGTATGTATTAACAGCGCTATTTGTTTTGTTGTCGTTAGTTAAGTTGCTTGGTTTTGAATTAAAGCAAAAACAACGTTTAATGTACTAATTATATATTTATGAATTTTACTGACATCACTAAGTCAAAATATTTTACCCGAGGCTTGATTGTCCTGGGTGGTTTGATTGTATTAGCCCTTACCTTTAACCTGGGAGTTTTTGTTGGTTACAGTAAGGCCAATTTTTCGCAGCGCTGGGGCGATAACTATCGTCGTAATTTTGGCGGGCCAACTGATGGGTTTGGTTTAAATAGTAGAATGATGTCTGGCAGACGATTTGATCGGCGGCCGGGTATGATGCCATTGCCAGCTGGACCGGATTTTGTGAATGCGCATGGCACTACCGGAGTGGTGGTGCAAGTTAGTCCTGTGGCGACCGGAACACCACTAACCACCTCAACAATTATTATTAAAGGTAATGACGGGGTGGAAAAAACAGTGGTAATGAATGCAAAAACTACTATTTTAAAAGACCGGCAGAACGTGCCAGTGAACAATGTTGCAGTTGATGATATGGTAGTAGTTATTGGCCAGCCAAATAATATTGGCCAGATTGAAGCTAAACTTATTCGTATTTTTAGCAAACAATAATATGTGGCAAAAAATTGTAACCTACGTTAAAACTAATAAAAAGAAAATTATTTTCGGTCTGATTATTTTGGTAATCGCAGGCTGGTATTTTTATCAAAAAAGCCAAGCCGGCACCGTCACCCCCAGCTATGTTATGGGTACGGTTGCTAAGGGGGGTATAATTGTTTCAGTAAGCGGTACCGGACAGGTGTCTGCTTCAAATCAAGTGGAAGTGAAACCAAAAGTGACAGCCAACATCATTGCGGTTAAAGTCAAAGAACAGGCCAAAGTTAAAGCAGGGCAGATTATTGCCGAGCTAGATAATAAGGATTTGAAAAGTCAGGCTGAACAGGCCAGAAACAGTTTAGCTTCGGCGAGAGCAAATTTAAGTTTGAAGTTAGTCGGGCCAACGAAAGAGGACATTGCGTTAAGCAAGAAGTCGATCGAGTCAGCTCGGCTTGCCTATGAGGCTGCGCAACGGTCACTCGGTACGACGGAAGCAACACTCGCACAAAATTTAAAAAAAGCTCAGCAACAATTGGCCAATGCCCAGATTCAGTTTGCTAATGATCAGTCCACGCAAGGTATTGATACAACCAGTGCTGATCAGTCTTTGGCCAACACCTACGAATCCGCAAAAAATACGGTAAATTCTGCGGTGTTAAGTATGCGCACGGCTGTGCAATCGGCAGATAGTATTCTTGGTATTGACCGTCCCTCGGTAGTAGTTAACAAGACCACCTTCGGTGCCCTAAACTCACAAAGTTTAAGTGATGCGCAAAGTGCCTACCAAGTTGCCAAGGTGGCACTTGCGCAAGCTGAGCAACAGTATAATTCGGTTTCAGTTAACTGGGATAGAACCCAAGAAGAGTCGTTGGTTAAAAATTTAATTGATTACATTCAGAAAATAAAAGCGTTGAATCATGCGACGTATCTTATGTTAATTAATACGATATCATCGTCTGAATTAACCTTAACCGTCTTGGATGGTTACCGTCAGCAAATGTCTACTCAGGAAAACACCATGTTAACGACGTTATCTAATTTGCAAAGCGCTAGTCAATCGATTGCCAATGCTAAATTAAATAATGCTACCTCCGGTGTTTCGCTGAGTAATAATGCGGTAAGCGCTAATACAGCCCTGGAGAATGCTAAAACTAATTTAGATCAGGTTGTATTAGATAATAAAAAGTCACTTGATCAAGCCCAGCTCGATATTGCCAATAAAAAAATCTCTTACGATAATGCAAAATTAAATTATGATATCAAAGTGGCTAAACCACGACCAGAAGATGTTGCCTCGCTTCAGGCTTCTGTTGCCCAAGCTGCAAATGCCTATCAAAACGCGTTAGATAATCTAGCCGAAGCAACCATTAAGTCTCCGATTGATGGCGTAGTTGCTATTCTCTCTGCCAAAGTCGGTGATCAAGCCGCGCCAGGCACAGCTATTGCGACAGTTATTACAACTGATCAAGTGGCTGATATTTCGTTAAACGAAGTTGACGCAGCAAAAATTAAAAACGGCCAAAAGGCAAACTTAACGTTTAGTGCTATTGATACGTTAGAAATTTCCGGTTCAGTGGTATCGATTGATACGATTGGTACGGTTACTCAGAATGTGGTTAACTACACGGCCAAGATCGCTCTAGACACAGGTGATGAGCGCATTAAACCAGGCATGAGCGTTAGCGCCTCAATTGTGACGGACAAAAAATTTGATGTAATAACCATTCCTGTAGCGGCAGTTAAAACACAAAATAATTCAAGCTACGTTGAAACCTTACCGGCTGATGTTTTAGCTGCTGCCAGTTCAACCAGTGGTGCCATATCAACACAAATTTCACCAATTAAAAAAACCATTCAAACCGGATTGGCTAACGATACTGATATTGAAGTTACTCAAGGCTTGAATGTGGGTGATGTCATTATAACCAAGACCATAGCGGCCGGTACGCAAACCACTGCGGCAAGTAGTCAGAATGCCTTGCGGATGCTTGGTGGTGGTGGTAATACCCAACGGGCGGCTGGTGGTGCTGCGAGAGGGTTTTAATTTTATATATGATTGAATGCAAGGCAATAAATAAGATTTATAAAAGTACAGCCGGAGAGGCGCATGTCTTGAAGGATGTTAGCTTTACCATTAATAAAGGCGAGTTTGTGGCTATCACTGGGCCGTCTGGTTCTGGCAAATCAACTTTAATGCATATTATTGGGGCGCTAGATACACCCACTAGTGGACAGTATATTCTTGATGATGCTGACGTTTCCAAGTTGACCGACGATCAGTTGGCCGATATTCGTCGGCACAAAATTGGCTTTGTGTTTCAGTCATTTAATTTGTTGTCTCGAGCCACGGTTTTACGCAATGTTATGCTACCCTTGGTTTATGCGGAAATAGCTTTACCGGAGCGGGAGGCGATGGCGAAAAAAGCTTTAGCAGCAGCCGGTCTTAATGAGGATCGCTGGCTTCATCTCTCTAATCAGTTATCCGGTGGTCAGATGCAACGCGTGGCTATTGCCCGGGCGTTGGTTAATAATCCGGCCATTATTTTAGCCGATGAACCAACCGGCAACCTAGACAGTAAGACTGGCCAGATTGTTTTAGATACGTTTGAAAAGTTAAACCGTGAAGAAGGGCACACGATTATATTAATTACGCATGAAGCGGAGGTGGCGAATCATGCCGACCGGGTGATATATATTCGTGATGGTGAAATTGTTGAGGATAAAAAAACCAAACATTAATTATGTTATTTGCTGACTTATTTCAAGAAACGTATTCCGCCATTACAGCTAACAAAGCTCGGTCTGGTTTAACCATGCTTGGTATTGTTATCGGTATCGGTTCGGTAATCGCCATGGTTTCGATTGGACAAGGTGCCCAGAGCACGATCCAGACTAGTATTCAATCGATTGGTTCTAATTTGATTATGGTAACACCGGGGTTTCAGCGCAGTGCAATGGGGGGTGCCAGTGCCGGACGAGGTAGTGCACAAACCTTAACTTTGGCTGATGCCAATGCGATTGCCACCGAGGTAACCGGTGTTGGGGCTGTGGCGCCAGATGTTTCTCGTCGGTATCAAATAACAGCTCGTGGGCTTAATACTAATACACAGGTAATTGGTACAACAGCCGCCTATCCCACTGTTCGTAATGTCGAAGTGAGCGACGGCTCGTTTATTACCGACCAACATGATAAATCGTTATCCAAAGTGGCTGTGCTTGGGCCAACTACTCGAGACGATTTATTTGGTATCGATGTTAATCCGATTGGACAATCGATTCGCATAAACAAAGTTGATTTTAAAGTGATTGGGGTAACCAAGAGCAAGGGTGGTACTGGCTTTGGCAACCAAGATGACATGATCTATGTGCCGATATCAACTGCCCAGAGTTATCTCTCGGGTGATGCTTATGTTTCTACGATTAGCGTTCAGGCGCAGACCCAGGCCACATTATCCGAAGTACAAAGCCAAATAAATGAGCTGCTCTTAACCCGACATAAAATTAGCAATCCGACCTTGGCCGATTTTCAGATTTTAAATCAAGCCGATATTGTGGCCACTGCCTCGTCCGTAACTAACACCTTTACTATTTTATTAGCTGCTATCGCTAGTATTTCGTTAATCGTTGGTGGTATCGGCATTATGAATATGATGTTAACCACCGTCACCGAACGCACCAAGGAAATAGGTTTGCGCAAGGCGATTGGCGCCAAGCGAGCTGATATCAGCTTGCAATTTTTAACCGAGGCAGTGATGTTAACATTTATTGGCGGTGGTATCGGTATTTTGGTTGGCTGGCTAGTGGCCTTAGGCGTGAAACAGTTTGTTGGCATTGCTACCACCGTTTCGGTTTCATCCATTGTTTTAGCGTTTAGCGTTTCGGCTGGCATCGGTATTATTTTTGGCTACTATCCTGCTCGGCGGGCAGCCAAAATGAATCCGATTGAGGCTCTACGTTACGAATAATTATTAATATTAATTTTATGAAAACTCCAGTAATTATCGCAGTCGTTTGTGTTGTAGCCATTGCTGCTTTTTTTGGTGGCATGACGTATGGCAAATCAACTGTATCAAAAGGCACACAAGTTGGTGTGCAAAATGGCCAAGCAGGTTTTGGTAGTGGTCAGGCGGGCAGGGGTGCAATGGGACAAGGCTTTCGGGGACCAAATGGACAGGGCAGGGCTAATGGTGGCTTTATCAATGGCGAGGTGTTAAAGAAGGACGCACAAAGTGTAACCGTTAAACTACCAGACGGTGGCTCGAAAATTGCCTTCATTTCTGGTAATACGGCAATCTTAAAAACTGCTACCGGTAGTTTGACTGATGTGATAATCGGTGAAAATGTCTCAATTAATGGCAATCCTAATACTGATGGCAGTGTGACGGCTCAAACTATCTCCATACGTCCGCCACGACCAAGCAATGGTATGGCTAGTGGTACACCAATTAACAATGACGCACTCCCAATTAAATAATTAGGTTTTGAGGTTGATAAAAATGTGCTATTATATTAAATAGCACATTTTTTGTGCCTAATTTTAATTTACTCGTATGTCAAAGGAACAATTTATTAGTAAGCCTGAGTTAAACCCAGTAGAAGTAGACTCTGGTAAAACTGGCGGAGTTATGAAGTTTTTTGATTCAGCCGCGGCCAAGTTTGCTCTTTACGGCAGTTTGATGATGGCGGGCGTGGGAGCGCCAAAGGCAGCAAACGTGGAAGCACAAACTAGAGCAGGGGAAGTATACCAGCCAGGAATTGAGGCGGCCACTAGTGAAAACGTCTCCAGTCACGTGGAAGATGTAAACATGCCAGATGTACATTGGACATTTTTTAAAACAAATGAAAACGGTGAAACCACCTTTAATCCCTGGTCTTTAATTGCCCCTGCGCAATTAGAAATTCCTTGGACAACACATGAAACTAAGGTGGCTCAAGTGGCCTTGCCCTATGATCTTTCCCGTCAATTTGATTCGGCAAAAGCGTTAGATCCAGCCGCTAAAGATAAAGTAGCAAATTATATTGCTTCACAACTCAGGCAACAACTCGGTGAGCGATTGCATTTATTAGGCGAGGATATTCATCGGCTTAAGCATGGTCCAGAAACGGATGCGGAAAATATGAAAGTGACACAGATTAAATATCTTGGCACTGCTTCACCAGAAGGCCCACAAAGTAAAGGCCCAGAATCTATTATCCCGGGCAATATTGATCCGGAAAATTTGAAATTAGCCGGTATTCGCCTGCGCGAGGCTGATCAATCATTAATGCAGGCGTTAGAAAAAGTTGGGGCAAGCCCTGAAACACTAGCGCAAATAAGAAAAGAATTTAAAGTTGAGGAATTACAATTAGTTGGTCAGGACTCTCCTGCCTTATTAGAGTTGGCCAAAGACGAGGCAGGTCTTGATGGAGTGGAGAAAATTTTTAATTTGGTTATTAAATATAATGAGGCGACTCATAACCCCGCCTATTATGAGTCCCTAACCAAGGGGATGAGTGAAGTGGAAAAAGATGCTTTACATAAAAAATTTGATGGCGTGGCAGAAATATTAAGCACTAAGCGCAGTGTTCGAGCAGAGGTTACTTTCGAGGGCAACCGCAAGCATACCTTAATGATTCCACTGCCGCTAACGCCATTTTTGTTTATTCCTTTCAGGCGAGGCCCAGAATTAGGTGGTCGACGCCAAGACGAACGTCCTAATGGCCCTGGAAATGAACCAAATGGACGACCAGGAGAGAGACCAGTTGATGAACCAGTGGGTCGCGGACCAATTTTTAGACCAGAAGAAATTCCACCGATTGTTGGGGCTACACAATTACCAGAACCGGGTACGCCACAATATGAACGAGTTAGTCGTCAAACGTTGTATGATGATTTGTATCTTCATTTTGACGATAAGGAAACAATTGCTCGAGGCATTGATTATCGAGCTTTAGCGGACTTGGTGGTTGAAAGTACAAACCAACATAAGTCTGCCGAACATCTAGAAAACGCCTTAACGTTAAAAATTCTGCAAGCTTGGCGCGCAGCAGATTTGCAAGCTCGTAAAGAGGCCGGTGTGGAGGATGTTACTGGTCTGGATTATGAAAAAGATATTCGACAAATTCAGTATGCCAGAATGCACGCCAAGGCAATTATCGATTTGGCACAAAAAAAGCAAGCCGATCCCGCCTCTGATTACAATGAAATTATTGCAAAAGATCCGAAATTTCGTGAAGCTTTAATGCAAAAAACTTTTGATACATTGTAAAAAAATGTTGGGGTAAAACCTTGAAAAATTAGCGTAAATATGGTACGGTTAGGATGTTAAGTCTTAACCGTACTTTTATTATATGACTCTACGTACCTATCTTATAACCATGTTTTTGGCCACAATAATTTGTTGGGCCGGCTGGGGTTATGTCGTTGTGGCAATTGACCCAATTCAAAGTGGGTTATATGGCCTTGGATTATTTTATTTAGCCTTATTTTTAGCCGTGAGTGGCACGGGCGCTATTTTTGGTTTTTTCGTTCGCTTTATCGCCTTGAAGCAGGCCCTGGTATTTCACTCGGTGAGTGATGCCTTTCGTCAATCTTTTTTCTTTGGTTTTTTGGTGGTTGCAGTATTGTTTTTATTATCCAGGCAATTATTTAGCTGGATAAATATCGCCTTTTTAGTAGTAGGCTTGTCCTTGTTAGAATATTTTTTGGTAAGTTATCGCAAATAAGTATATGATTCAAAAACAACTTGATAGTATTAAAGCAGAGGTTTTGGGCAAGCTTAACAAGCTGGCAGATTTGCCAGCGGTAAAAGAGCTTCAAACTACGTATCTCGGACGTAAGGGTAAGCTGACTGAATTATTACGGCAATTGCCGCAATTATCGGTTGAGGATCGCAAGGCAATTGGTCAGGTAGCTAACCGCATTAAACAAGAAGTCGATAGTGCCTTTGATAAGGCGATCGAAAAATTAGAGGGCGGGGCAAACTTGGCCACTGCCGATGTCAGTTTGCCCGGGATAGTAAAGCCGCAAGGGCATATTCATCCGTTATCACAAGTACAGCGCGATTTAGAAGAGTTATTTATTTCTATGGGTTTTATGGTTTTGGATGGCCCAGAGCTAGAATCTGATTTTTATAATTTTGAGGCGCTGAATATTCCGCCACATCATCCGGCGCGAGATATGCAGGACACGTTTTATATTGATAAAAAAAATAAGCAGGGTGAATACGATTTAATCATGCGCACCCAGACCTCGCCCGTGCAAATTCGGGCCATGCAAAAATATGGTGCGCCGCTGCGCTGTGTTATCCCTGGCCGGGTTTTTCGTTCCGAGGCAACGGACGTACGTCATGAACATACCTTTTATCAAATGGAAGGCTTGATGATTGATCGGCACATTACGTTTGCCAACATGAAAGGAGTATTAGAGGCAGTGGCACAACGGTTGTATGGCCCGGAAACCAAAATGCGTATGCGGCCGAAATTTTATCCTTTTGTGGAGCCAGGAGCGAATGGCGAAATCACTTGTTTTTTATGCAAAGGTGCTGGTTGCCGTGTTTGCAAAAATACCGGTTGGTTAGAAGTTTTTGGCTCTGGCATGGTTCACCCCAATGTACTGAGGGCTGGCGGAGTGGATCCGGCAAAATATCAGGGCTTTGCCTTTGGCTTTGGTTTGACCCGCTTGGTAATGCTTAAATATAACATTACTGATGTCCGTTTGATGCAGAGTGATGATCTGCGCTTTTTAGAACAGTTTTAATCTTAGCTATATGTATTTATCACGTAATTGGTTAGAAGAGTATGTAAAAATTCCCAAGACGATCAGCTCGGAAGAGCTGGCTACTCGGTTAAGCATGCACACAGTTGAAGTGGAAAAGGTTGAGGATCAGGCGAAAAAATTTGATAATGTGGTAGTGGGTAAGATTTTAACGGTATCACCGCATCCGAATTCTGATCGCCTGCAGCTAGCCGAAGTTGAGGTTGGCACCAAAAAGCCGCTGCATATCGTTTGTGGCGCACCTAACATTGCCTCAGGCCAGTTTGTGCCTGTGGCCTTGATTGGTGCTGCCTTGCCTAACGGCATGGTCATAATTGAACGAGAGGTGCGCGGTGAGGTGTCGCAAGGCATGCTCTGTGCCCCGGATGAGCTTGGCTTGGGTGATGATCATAACGGCATCTTGCTTTTAGAAAACCGTGCCAAGATCGGCCAGTCGTTTGCCAAATATTTAGGCCTTTCCGACGTGGTTTTAGAAGTTGATAATAAATCGTTATCCAATCGGCCGGATTTGTGGAGCCACCAAGGTATGGCTAGAGAAATTGCCACGTTTTTACGCGTTAAATTTAGTGGTTATACTGCTAATAAAAAAGTAGTAAACAAACCAACTAAATCGTTTGCTATTTCAGTCAAAAATGAAGCACCAGAGTTGTGCCGTCGCTATATGGCGGTCGGAATTGAAAATATTGTAATTGCCCCTTCGCCCCAATGGTTACAGCAACGGCTTATCGCTGTTGGTTCACGGCCGATTAATAATGTCGTAGATATCACCAACTACGTAATGTTCGAGTTGGGTCAGCCATTACATTCGTTTGACCAACGCAAGACTAATGAAATAGTGGTGCGACGAGCCAGGGCTAGTGAGACGCTTGAAACCCTAGATGGACAACAGCGAGCTTTAACAATCGAGATGCTAGTGATTGCCGATGCAAACAAGCCGGTTGCCGTTGCTGGAGTGATGGGCGGGGCTAATACGGAGATCGCAGACGATACCACCGCTATTGTGTTTGAATCAGCTAATTTTGATTATGTATCGGTACGCAAGACCTCAACCGCCCTTGGTTTGCGCACGGAATCATCTATGCGCTTTGAAAAAGGACTAGACCCGCTTTTGGCGGAAACGGCCTTACTTCGCGCGGTAGAGTTGATTTTGCAACTTTGCCCAAAGGCAAAAGTAGTAACCGAGGTAATTGATTTACATGATGCGAATATTAATGAACACAAGCACGTTCACTTTACGCTCGCTTGGCTTAATCAATTTTTGGGTGCCGATATTAAAGCCAGTCGAATCTTAGAAATACTCGATTCGCTTGGTTTTGAGGTAAAACAAAAAGGCGAGGATTTGAATGTGCAGATTCCAAGCTGGCGCGCAGTTCGTGATGTTTCAATTAAAGAAGATATTGCTGAAGAAATTGCACGTATTCATGGTTACAATGCCATTCAAGCAGCCTTACCCGAAGTGGCCATGGTGCCGGCGGAGGTGTTACCTGAACGTCAACTAGAATGGCAGCTAAAAGAATGGTTGGCCTACGGCTCGGCCTTGACCGAGGTCTATAATTATTCCTTTGTAGGTGAAGAACAATTAAAAAAATTATTTCTAGATACCAGTAGTTGTTTGCGCTTGGTTAATCCGATTGCTTCCCATCAATCATTATTACGACAAAGCTTAGCACCTGGCTTGATTGAGGCGGTAAAAAATAATCAGCCACGATATAAAGAATTTGGGTTATTTGAAATCGGTAGTATTTATCTAGATTTACCAAGTGTCTTGCCTAAAGATAAAGAACCGGGCAATACTTTGCCATATCAGGAAAAGCGTTTGGGCATTGTACTTGCCAGCGATAATCCGGCTGATTTGTTGCGCCAAGCTAAGGGTGAAATCGAGTCGGTGTTACGACGGTTAGGTTTGTCGGCTGAATGGCGTCCGAGCGAGTTGGCAGTAAATTGGTCGGAGCCACAACTATCCGCCGAATTAATCGTGGGCGGTAAGGCAATCGGTACCGTGGCACAGGTTAGTGCTAAGGTGGCAAAATCATACGGCTTAAAAAAATCAGCTGCTATTGTAGAATTAAGTTTGCAACAGCTTTTAGCCATTGCCCAGAAGCAGGGCAGCCTGGCGTATCAACCATTTGATCGCTTTCCACCATTGGTACGTGACTTAGCCTTTGTAGTGAACGATGCGATTTTATACGCCGATATTGTTAAAGAAATAAAGAATTATAACCAGTTAATCAAAGCAGTTGATTTGTTTGATGTCTTTAGTGGCGGTAAGTTAGGTGAAGGTAAAAAAAGCTTAGCCTTTCATGTGGTCTATCAAGCCGAACGAACACTAACGAGCGAGGAAGTAGACAAGGTGCAGGCTGGATTACTTGAGCGACTCAAAGAACGCTTCGACGCACAAATACGAGATTTTTAGCCCCTTTACGCTTGCAATTATGAAACAATTTTATGCTGATAAAAATTTGAACGAGGTTGCTAATGAGGTGATTAAATACATGCCCTCATTAGAGGCTTTTTATCAAAGCAAAGAAACTCTTTCCGAATATTCGAAAAGAGTTAATTTGTATAAGCCTAATAAAATACATCTAGAGCGACAATCAAGATTTAAGCAAAAGCTTAATGAAAAGATTGGACGACTGTTTACTAAACAGGAGTTATCTGACATGAAATTAAATATTAATAATGAGTGGGGAGTAATTGGTGGCATAGTCGATCATCACGGCATTTTGGATCATCCTTGGCTTTTGGCCGTCCATCTGGTTTCAAATTTTTACAAGCTGCTTCATCGAGACACTGAGGGTGATATTTTAACTTTTGCCACCGGTAATGTGCCACTTAACGAACCTTTCCGTCGTCGAGGATTTTTGCTAAACGGTAAAAAAATTAACCTTTTTCCTAGAAACGATAAAGACAAGGTTGTATTTGGTTTGCCTAAATATGAGTTTGATTTTGTTAACAGATTAAAAACTGAAAGTCATCAATGGCATACCTTTACCCCAAAAGAACAAGAGGTGCTAGAAAAAATTCAATCGGTAATAAAAAATATTGATTTTTCTACCTGTCAATATTTAGGCGATCAGTTAACTAAAATAAATTATTATATTTGGCCTTACCTTTTTGAAGAAAAACTACGTGGTAATGTTGCTAGGTTTGTGTCGATTGAATACGATGATCTTGTAATAGATTATTTAGTTTATGTATTAAAGAATGAGCCAAATAGTTTTATTTTTAAAATGCTGTTTAATGATCTGTTTAGAGAAAAGGTTTTGCAGAAATTTGAAGGCGCCGTAGGTGCTTGGAATGAAGACGGAGGATCGGGTACGCATTTCTTTTGGGGTCTTGACGAAAAAAATGAACACGTTCGACTAGAATTGCACAATAACTTTTTGGTTAGCAATGAAGATGATTTTAAGATTGAGTTATCACCTGAAGTTATTTGTGAAAAATTATTGGAAAAAAAGTTATTACCCTGCATGTTGCTTAAGTTTTCTTTAATAATTTTTTACATGGGCATGAAACCATTAGCAGGATATTCACTTGAATATTTAACTAGAATGAAACAAAAAATCGTCGAAGTTCTAAAAGAGGATTTTCCAATTGATGCAAAATTGGCAAGCTTGGTTCCATTAGACAACATGAATCTAGCTTCAATTTGCCAAGGCAGAAATGAGCATGGAGATTTAAAAGAATTGCACGCCTTCGACATTTTTTATCGGAACGGTTTTAACGAAGAATATTTTAAAAAGCTTGATTCGCACCCATTTAATGAATTTATGGTGCCACCTCTGCTTTTTGCTTATAACTATGGGCGTAATAAATATGGCAATCAAGATAAAAAGAAAGAATTTATTATTACAGAGGCTGATTTACAAAAAAATATTGAAAAATTATTTTAGAATAATAATATTTAATTATACTTATGGAAAAAATTTCATCACTTCACGATGATGTGTATGTGCCAAAGGCAACAGGACATCTCGGAGAATATAAAAATTATCCTGACCGGTTTGATCCCTCAGAAAAATCTGTTATAACTCGATTGCAACAATTTGGAATTAACCCGACAGAAGTCGAAAAGGTATTTGGTAAAAATATCGCTGATTTAACTAGTGAAGAATACAATGCAGTTATGGCAGAGGTAATTAGAGGTCAATACGACGTCATAGTAGCCTCGGTTTTTGATCAATACATGTTTCCATCTCCTGAGTCACCGGATGACAACATCCGACTAAAAAAAATGTTGCAACTAATTAATCAGTTCGGTGATATGGAGGCGAGGTGCGGTGTTAATTTAGTTAAAAGCAGTAATGATTTTAAAGATAATGGTAATTTGGTTTTAAGTTTGGAAGCGGGAGCGCATCTTATTAAGTCAGTATCGGATTCAAGAAAATTAGCCGACCAGGGAATAAAAATTTTTGGCTTGCAATATGGCAAAGACAATACGTTGGTGGAGTCGGACGGTTTAACCAAGCTTGGAAATGAGGTAGTGCAAGATTTGCTGGAAAATGATTTAATTATTGATTTAGCACACACTGGATTCAAAACCAGACAAGCCGTGATGGTACTGGCTCAAGAAAAAATGAAGGGTCATTTGATTTCATATACGCACGGCAGTTCGATTGATGATTTAATTGAAAGTTGGAAGGGCAAGGTGGGTGAGAATAGATTATTAACTCAAACGGAAATTAAAGATATTGTAAAAATGGGCGGCATGATTGGTCTTGGTGTGAGTAAGCCCTTTTTTGACAGCACCAGAAAAGTAGCTGAAAGAATAGACAGCATCGCCCAGCTTGATAAAGGGATAGATAGTATTGCTATTGGTACTGATTTTGGCGGTGTAGCACCAGAATGGTTAAACGAAATTAAAAAACCGGAAGATTTTTATATTCTCGGGGATATTTTGTCCCGTGATTTTGGGATGAGCGATGAAGAAATTAATAAAATTGTTAGAAAAAATGCTAAAGATTGGATTAAGCGTGCAATAAAATAATTAATAATAAAAGGAGGTATGTTTTTACTACAAAATAGCCACGATTTATTAAATCTGGCACTTACGCTGGCAGTTTTGGTTCTAGCCAGTCTTTTGGCTTGGCTCTTGGTGTATTTTATTTTGACCGCCAAAGAATTGTATCATGCTACCAAAGAGGCTCATGAAGGCGTAAAAAGCATGGGAGAGGTTATTGGCGCTTTTAGGGAAAAAATGGAGCACGGTTTTTTACTCATTACCCTTGCCACACAAGCGTTGAAGAAGGTGGTTGGAATTGTGCGGGAGAAGAAAGAAAAAAATTCAAAATAATTATTACGTTTTATGAAAAAAGAATTTATAGTTATATTATTTTTTTTGTTAATTTCTCCAGTGATGACTAGAGCGGCTGTCAAAGAGTACGGTCCGTATAACGCTTGTAAAGAGCCGATAGCAGTTAAAAATGATTGGTATGCGATTTGCTATGATGATACTTCAACGTTTATTTTGAAGAATGGAGAAAAAATCGTCTCATACGATGATATAGCAAAATTATCCGTCAGCAACTCTGGACTAAAGTATATGTATCGAAAAGATTACAGAACATATGTAAAAATTGGTACACAAGAATTTGGTCCATTTCAAGATGATCAGTATGTCCGATTAAAAACGAGCGGTGACAACTGGGCAATTGTGTATCAATCGCCCGACAAATTAACCACTGAAGATGAAGAATTATTACGTTACTATAATATTTTTGATGCTTTTGACGCATCTCAACTATGGGAGTTAAAAGCGTTGCTAAATACACCAACAGATTCCGGCCTCGGTCTCGGCACATATGTTCCTATGAGTCAAAATACTAAAAAATATTTTGTTCAAACTAAAACTGGATTGTTTGGACCATTTGACTCATTTGGACCATACGGCACATTTTCTAATACTGATACCCTAGCTTCTGATGCCTATAGTAACGTAATAGTAAAAGATCAATTCGTTGGGTTTGGGTATTTAAATAATGATCAGGGTTTTATAAACATAAACGGTAAAGATTTCAGTGGCGTGTCTTATGATAGTCTTGTTACTAATGAATCAAGTTACGCCTTTAAGCAAGCGGATAGCTTAATCTTTAACGGAAAATCATTCGGGCCATATACATTTGATAAAATTTACTTTGACGACAATGGTTTGTTTATTGTGACTGAAGGTAGTAAGGGTCAGGTCGTTGTTAAGATTGCTGATTTGAAGGCGGGTGTTGCTAATGTTAAAAGTAGTGGAACAGACAAGTCCATAACTATAATTGATAAAGGCCGAAAGCAGTATGTTAGGATTGACATGATTGAAGTTAAAAGAATGTCCGAACAGCAAGTAATCATAATAAGTGGAAAAAAACTAGGTGAATTATTAAAATTAAATAATACAGTTAAAAATGTTGCTGCTCAAAAATCAACAATGACTAAATACACAGAACCGCTTGTTAAGGGGCAGAAAATTACCACTGAGCAAAAATATGCCATTAATAATTTTATTGTCTATGGCACGAATTCGACTAAGAAATTAACCCAAGTCAAGCGGTATGAGGCGGTGAAGAAATTTAAGACGAAAAATAAGCGCCTCCCAACTTCGGAAAAGGATTGGAAGGCCGTGTTAGCAGCAGTTGTAAAATAGATGTATAAATAAATTAAATAATTATATTTTATAATTTATGAAAAAAATATTAGCACTCGTTTTAATTTGTATAATTTTTCCTTTTCAAGTCTTTGGTGCGAATAATCCAAATGAAACAAAATTAATTATTGCCAGTGGCAAGGATTTATCTGGATTGTTGAATAGTATTAAAGTTAAAAGAAATGAAAAGTTACAGAAAGAAATCATGAATAAATATACTCAAGTGCTTATTGGAAAGAAAAAAATTACTCAAGAGCAAAAATATACCATAAATAATTTTATTACTTATGGTACCGGTAGTACCAAAAAATTAACAACTTTACAGCGTTCAGAAATGGTAAAAAAGTTTACTTTAAAAAATAATCGATTGCCAATATCTGAAAATGATTGGACAATAATAATAGATACAAAAGCAAGCTCTAATAAAACAGGTGCAATTAGCTCAACAGTGTATTTTAACGCTGAATACAAAATTCAATTTACTCATCCGGAAAAATGGAATGTGCTTGACCATAAACCAGGCTTGGGGAGTATTATTATAACCCCGATAAGTTATAATGACAGAATTAGCAGTGATAAATTTAACCCTCTAGGTGTTGAAATAATTCAATTTGGAAATAATTATAAAGCGGGTGATGCGATTAAATCTCTAGCATTAAAATACCCTAAATATATAGAAAGATTTAAAAAGGACTATACTGCTAGTGGCGCAAAATTTATTGAATCAAGGGAAGTAATTGATGGCGTAAAAATGAATAAAATATCTGTTACAGATGGTAGTATTAAATACTATTCAACTTTAGATAGTCCACCGATATATCAAGCTGTGGGTGATGTGGAACAATATGATTTTGTTTATAATGAAAAATTATATCGGATTTTGTTAATTTGTCCCTCTGCAAATAATGACCAAAAAGTAGTGTTAAATAAAATAATTAATAGTATAAAATTTATAAAATAGTCATAAATAAAACGAGTCTCATTTACGAGCCTCGTTTTATTTATGTGCGAAATTTATTTTTTATACTCACAGCCCTTGGCGCTGCATTTGATGGTTTCGTTTTTATCTTCGACTAGTAAACTATCGCACTCGGGGCATTTTTCGCCAGTTGGTTTAGCGGAGAACGAGGTTTTGCAATCGGGGTACTGGTTACAGGCGTAGAAGACGCCTCGGCGACTACGTTTGGCCACGATTTCACCTTTGCCGCAGGCCGGGCAGGTAACTCCGGTATTCGAACTCTTGTCGCCAGTATCGATATTTTTTATGTTTTTACATTTGGGGTAGCCGGTGCATGCCAAGAATGGGCCGAAGCGTCCGGTTTTAATAGCCATGGGTTGGCCGCATTTCTCGCAGACCCGGTCTTTGTACTGCTCTTCAAGCGCTTTCATCTTCTCACTTTTCTCTTTATCAGCTTCTGGTTTGCCATCGGCGCTGAGTGATTTGATGTTGCGGCACTCGGGAAAGTTGGAACAGGCTAAGAATTTGCCAAAACGGCCTGTTTTGACAATCATAGGAGAGTTGCACTTGTCGCAAATCTCCTCGGTTTTTTCTTCTGGCATAATATCCTCCTTATTAATTTCAGTATATTTAGTTTGCAAATTGGCCTCAAACGGTTCGTAGAATTCACGGATGGTTGGTTGCCACTCGCGCTCGCCCCTCGCAATCTCGTCAAAGTTTTCTTCCATCTTGGCGGTAAACTCAAAGTCCACAATTTCTGGGAAGTGGGCAACTAATAAATCATTCACCGTAAAGGCGATGTCGGTTGGCATTAACCGCTTGCCCTCGTCGCGGGTAACGTAGTTGCGGGCTTCAATCGTAGCAATAGTAGGGGCATAGGTAGATGGTCGGCCGATGCCGTAACGCTCAAGCACCTTTACCAAGCCAGCATCGGAATAGCGGGCGGGTGGTTTAGTAAAATGTTGCTCTGGTTTAAGCTCAATTAAATCAAGGGTATCTTTGTCGTTTACCACTGGTAAAATAGTGTCGTTACTTTTTTCCGGATAGATTTTTAAATAGCCATCGAAGATCAAGACCTGACCAGTGGCCTTGAAAAAATGATCACCAGCTGATTTAGTTTTGGCTTCAATCTCGATTTCCGTGGCATTCACCAAAGCATCTGGCATCTGGCTGGCCAGAGAACGTTGCCAGATGAGCTGATATAACCGGAATTGATTTTTATTCAAAGAAAGTTCGATACTTTCCGGAGTGCGCATAGCTTCGGTTGGGCGGATGGCTTCGTGCGCTTCTTGAGCCCCCTTGCTTTTGGTCTTAACTTGGCGCGGTTTTGCAAGCGCATATTTTTCGCCTAGCGTGTCGGTTAAGAATTGTTTTGACTCGCCTAAAAACTTTTCGGATAGATTAAACGAGTCGGTACGCATGTAGGTAATCAAACCAACTTGGCCTTCGCCGGTCAATTCCACACCTTCATAAAGTTGTTGTGCCAACATCATGGTTTGCTTGGCACTGAAACCGAGCCAGCGATTGGCGGTTTGTTGTAGGGACGAGGTAGTAAATGGTTTTGGTGCATTGCGTTTGGCTTGACGTTGTTTGATATTAGCAACCTGGTAATCAGCATTTTCTAAATCAGCCACTACGGTCTTGGCGGCTTCGTCGTTTTTAAAGGCAAATTTGTCTAAGGTTTTATCGCCAATTTTATACAGTTGCGCTGGGAGAATTTCTTTTTTAGGGGTGGCGAGATTAGCGCCTATAGTCCAATATTCTTCGGTATTAAATTTTTGGATCTCACGTTCGCGCTCCACCACCAGGCGGACGGCTACGCTTTGGACGCGACCCGCGGATAAACCTTTGACTACTTTTTTCCAGAGAAAAGGGGAGAGTTTGTAGCCAACCAAACGATCAAGTACGCGGCGGGCTTGTTGGGCATCAACCAATTGTAAATCAATTTGGCGTGGATGTTCCATCGCCTCTTTGATGGCTTTTTCTGTGATTTCATGAAAGACAATGCGCTCAACTTTTTCTGGTGTTTTTTCCAAACCTAAAGCCTGCGCCAAGTGCCAAGCAATTGCCTCTCCTTCACGGTCTTCGTCCGAAGCCAGAATGATTTTTTTAGCTTTTTCCGCAGCCTTTTTTAAACCGGTAACGGTTTTTTTGGCTTTGGTAGGAATAACGTATTTTGGTTCGAAGTTTTTTTCCAAGTCCACGCCCAAAGTGCTTTTGGGCAGATCACGAATGTGGCCAAAAGAAGAGGTAACGTTGTAGCCTTTGCCTAAAAATTTAGCAATGGTTTTGGCTTTGGTTGGAGATTCGACGATGATTAAGTTCATAATGATAGGGAAAAATTTTTCAAAAGAATAATTTATTGATTTTGGAATAAAAAATTAGAACTGAGGGGAGGATTGGGCGCCTCCCACAGCGGGAAACTGTGATCAAGTATTTTCTCGTACGAGCTTGTCGACATGCATCGAAAGCGTTCGATTACTTCTCCAGAGATGATATCCCTGATTCGTAAAAGTGGCCCGATACTAAGATCGAAACGGGACATGCCGATTACTTTGCCAATGAACTGCTGATTGCCGGGGT
>Ga0194044_10000317_pt1 | contig 23428 bp, 18 predicted proteins | sample JunL4417m_MetaG_FD_155460 | JGI IMG/M metagenome (GOLD analysis project Ga0194044, IMG submission 155460) | Anoxic zone freshwater microbial communities from boreal shield lake in IISD Experimental Lakes Area, Ontario, Canada - Jun2016-L442-17m | ecosystem: Environmental > Aquatic > Freshwater...
TTTCTGGGCAATATTGGAACTGTTTCCCTGCCCATGACAGCAGCCATTGCATCGGAACGCGGATTTCTGGAGAAAAACGACCAGGTTGGTTTTTTCGGCATCGGCAGCGGCCTGAACTGTATTATGATGGGCCTGGAATGGTAAGGGCCATGCCAAAAGATATATTGCCTGCAAAACCCTCAATCGACATGGCTGGACTGCATCGCCTGTATCCATTTTCGTCCCATTTTCTTGAAATAAACGGGCTGCGCTATCACTATCTGGATGAAGGCAGGGGATATCCCGTTGTCATGATCCACGGAAATCCAACATGGTCCTTTTATTTTCGAAATCTGGTCCAGGTGCTCTCCCCGAATTATCGGGTCATCGTTCCCGACCATATAGGCTGCGGCCTGTCGGATAAACCGAATGAGAACCAATATGATTTTAGGCTCTCCAGCCGGATTCACGATCTTGAATTTCTGCTGGATCGACTTGGATTGAACGAGCCTATCACCCTCATCCTTCACGACTGGGGCGGAGCCATCGGTCTTGGATATGCCCTGCGCCATCAGGATCGTATTTCACGGATCATCCTGATGAACACGGCTGCTTTTTTTCCGCCAAAAGGAAAAAAACTTCCATTAAGGCTTCAGATGCTTAAACGATTTGGCGCCATAGCCAGAATTGCTGTTTTGGGAGGAAATCTTTTTTCCCGCGCGGCCCTTGTCATGGCTCCTCGTAGATCGCTTGACCGTGAAGTGAAGAAAGGACTTTGCGCACCCTACAATTCCTGGAACAACCGGATGGCCACCCTGAAATTTGTGGAAGATATTCCGCTGATACCGTCTGATCCCAGTTATCCATTGTTGCAGTGGCTGGATCATAATCTTTACCGGTTATCACCGATTCCGATGCTGATTCTGTGGGGTATGCACGATTTTGTTTTTGATCCTGATTATTTAGCGGAATGGCGGCATCGATTTCCACTGGCCATAATTCACCGTTACCCGCAGGCAGGTCATTACCTTCTGGAGGATGAGCCGGAGAGAATCCCCATGGAAATTTTAAATTTCTTGAAAAGTCCGATGTCATGTTGTAACCTTTCGAACTAACCAACTGGAAGTTTTTAATCATAAACGACTGCATGGTCTATGCCGCCCCATGAATGACCAAAATATATAAAACTTGTAGCCGACGCTCTTGTGTTGGCTACAAGAGCGTTTCTCACGCGAAGGCGCGAAAGCGCGGAGAACATTTTTTTCGTGTCTTTCGTGTGTTTCGTGGTTTAAAAATATTCTCACGGTAAAAATACGGATTTCAGTATGACACAATCCAAACAGATGAACATTGCTTCCCACCTGACCCAAATGGCGAAAATTCAGCCATATAAACGTGCTGTGGTCTTTCCATCCGGAAGAGATGATGATGGCAGGGTCACCTACTCTCAACTAACATTCCGACAATTAGACATGGAATCCGACTGCCTGGCTCATGGCCTGGATTCCATCGGCATCTCCAGGGGAACCCGCACGGTTTTGATGGTTCCGCCAAGTCTGAATTTTTTTACCCTGACATTTGCCTTATTCAAAACTGGCGCCATCCCGGTTGTCGTGGATCCGGGCATGGGAATCCAGCGAATGCTTTCCTGCCTGAAAGACAGCAAACCCGAGGCATTCATTGGTATTTCAAAAGCACATGCGTTCAGAAAGCTCCACCCATTCAGTTTCCGAACTGTTAAAACCTGCATTACTGTGGGATCCCGTTGGTTCTGGGGAGGCCACTCCCTGAAGAATCTTAGGTTGACCCCGTGGCAGGCTTTTTCCCCGGTCTCAACACAGAAAGATGAAACTGCAGCCATTCTGTTTACCACAGGCAGCACCGGACCACCCAAAGGCGTTGTTTATTCGCATGGGAATTTTGATGCCCAGATCCGGCATATTCAGTCTCACTTTCAGATATCAGGTGATGAAATTGATTTGCCGACATTTCCACTGTTTGCGCTGTTTGACCCGGCGCTTGGCATGACAGCCATTATCCCGGATATGGATTTCACGCAGCCTGCTAATGTTGATCCTGAACAAATCATTGAAGCCATTATCAATCAGGGCGTTACCAACATGTTTGCCTCCCCTGCGCTTCTGGATCGGGTGGGAAATTTTGGCAAACGGTACGGGATCAATCTGCCTTCCCTGAAACGGGTTGTTTCAGCCGGCGCTCCGGTATCTCCTGCCAATGTAGATCAGTTCCGCCATCTGCTTTGTGACGCCGCCGAAGTTCACACCCCTTATGGGGCGACTGAAGCTGTCCCGATTCTGTCCATTGCCAGCCGGGAAATCCTCAGTGAAACCCGAAAACTCACTGAAAAAGGCTATGGAATCTGTGTAGGCAGGCCGATTGACGATCTGGAAGTATGCATGATCAAAATAACGGATATGCCAATTGCCAGATGGAGCGGGGAAATTGTCCTACCTCCTGCAGAGATTGGTGAAATCACTGTAAAAGGCGATCTGGTCACACTCAATTATTTTGAAAATCCTGAAGCAGACAGCCTGGCCAAAATACGCGATGGCAAAGACATCTGGCACCGAATGGGGGATTTGGGATGGTCCGACACCAAAGGAAGGATCTGGTTTTGCGGCAGGAAAAGCCACCGGGTGCAGACCCCGACTGGAACCCTCTACACCATTCCCTGCGAAGCCATTTTCAACAACCATCCTGATGTGCTGCGAAGCGCCCTGGTGGGTGTCGGCGAGCCGCCCAATCAAAAACCTGTGATCATCATTCAGACCAGGCAGGATGGATCGTCGATTCACGGCATGGATATGGAACAGGAGCTTCTGGAGATTGCGGCTAAAAACCTGCTGACCAAAGACATTGATACCATTTTGTTTCACACGGATTTTCCGGTGGATATTCGGCATAATGCCAAAATCTACAGGGAACAGTTGGCTGTATGGGCGGAAAAGAAAATGCGATGATATTTCGGCATTCCGGCATTCCTACTTTTTCTGGCGCTGCACCTGCAGCTCTGGGAAAATCTTTTCATCAACAGTGACAGACAGGAATCTATCGATATGCAGACTTATGACATCCTAATTAAAAACGGTATTCTTTTGACCATGGACCCACAGCTTACGGTAATCGAGAACGGGTCCATCGCCATTAAAGGGGATACAATCGCCTATATTGGGATTATGCCCTTTCGCAGTATACCAAAAATAGGTGGCAGGAACACAGGACAATCCTGGATGTTATGATATTCCTGCATCAAAAAGAATGAGATGCTCATCACACGGAATATAATAAGGATACTGATTGTTGATGAATGCTAAATGCTGGATATAAACTTGGCGGCGGTGCTCTTTAAAATAGTCCCCCCAGAATGCACAGGTTCTCTTTATTTGTGAATCAGCTCTACCAGTTCCGATTTTGTTTCGCAGTTTTCCCCCCGCAATTTTCCCGAAGATAAAAACACGAAGGCGGTCGATGAAGGTGGCCATCATTCCGCTGGTCCGCATGAAGTAAACCGGGCTGGCCAAAACGATGATATCCGCACCTTCCATCTTTTCGAATATCGGCTGAGCCTCATCTTCAAGCGAGCAGTATTTGCCAGCCTTTTGTTTGGAAAGGCAGAAATTGCAGTGGATACAGTTTTTGATTTCCATTTTTGAAAGGCTGACTGTTTCCGTTTCGAGTCCTTTTTCTACAGCCATTTCCATGATCGACGCCAGAAAAGAATCCACGTTTCCGTTTGTTACAGGGCTTCCTGAAATTCCCAAGATTTTGTATGACATGCTATCTCCTTATGAATTTTGGCGGCAGTTGGTTATTGTTCCAGTCTGTAAAGAAAGGACTGCAGATGGTCCCTTTCGTTTTTTTACTGATACTTTAAAATCCCGGTTTGTACAACCCCCTGTACAACTTTTTTTGACCACGACGTTTTCTGATTCCTTAACAACACTCCAGAAAACATTTTGTACAGCAGTCAGGGTAGCAAGGTTTTTATCAAGGATGCCCAAAACAGTTTATCCATTGTTGAACCTGTTGCTTCCAATGGGCGAATATGATAGCAAGAACGTATAATTGGAAACAGCTTGGACGTTTTTAATTCGATACTTATCAAATAATTACCTTGTCGATGATGCCATGTATTTTATCAAACAATTTCAGAGCGCATCTTATTCTGCGAAACTGTACTGAATCTTTATCTGATGCCAAATTGAACGAAAATTATGCAAGATAACAGGTACACAATCAGAGCGATGAATAGGCCGGAACTTGATATTGCAATTGACTGGGCTGCAGCGGAAGGATGGAATCCTGGGTTATACGATGCTGACTGCTTCTATGCTGCAGATCCAAATGGTTTCCTTATCGGATTGCTTGGAGATGAGCCTATTGCAACGGTTTCAGCCGTGAAGTATGGCGATTCCTTTGGCTTCCTTGGTTTTTACATTGTCAAACCGGAGTATCGCGCCAAGGGATACGGCATTCAGATATGGAACGCCGGTCTTGAGTACCTGAAAGGTCGTAACATCGGCCTTGATGGAGTTATCGCTCAACAGAGCAATTACAAAAAGTTCGGTTTTACATTGGCTTATAGAAATATTCGTTATCACGGAACCGGTAGCGGAGATTTGGTGACTGACTCAGGAATCATCCGGTTGTCCACAATCCCATTTGATGAGATATGCGAATATGATCAACCGTTTTTTCCGGACGAGCGAATTCGATTTCTGAAGCTTTGGATCGAACAACCCCAGGGTACAGCATTAGGCATCCTGCGCAACTGCAAACTGGCAGGTTACGGAGTACTGCGTATTTGTCGCTCCGGATACAAGGTAGGGCCATTGTTTGCGAACAGTCCCGAGCTTGCAGAACGTCTATTTATGGCTTTGAAGGCATGCGCCCCGGAAAGCGCCCCAATTTTCCTTGATACGCCGGAAGTCAATTCGGCGGCAGTCGATTTGGCAAAACGGCATAATATGATTGTTGCGTTTGAGACAGCACGCATGTACACAGGAAAATACCCTGATTTACCAACAAACAGATTGTTTGGCGTTACGACTTTTGAACTTGGGTGATCACAATCACAATTCATAGTGGTCAAACCATTAATCAAGAAGTCCGGCTTAAACCGCGTGCTATGGATATCCTGACATAACAGGACTGGGAAAGTTTTGAGCAAGGAAATATTGTGGAACAAATCAGGACTGGGAAAGTTTTGAGCAAGGAAATATTGTGGAACAAATCAAGGAAAATATTGAGAACGGAAAAAGTCTTACCCCTCAAGAAGAAAAACTGAAACAGTTAAAGACAATACTGCCTGAAGCCTTTGCCGAAGGAAAAATTGATTGGGAAAAATTGAAAGCCACTCTTGGGGAAGATGTAAACTTCAGCAACGAACGCTATGTGCTGAACTGGGCAGGCAAAAGTGATGCTTTTAAAGTCTTGCAAATAGCAAGCACCAAAACCCTTGCGCCAGCCAAAGATGAATCGGTGAATTTCGACGAAACCCAAAATATCTTTATAGAAGGCGAAAACCTGGAAGTGCTTAAAGTGCTTCAAAAAAGCTATTTTGGCAAGGTGAAGATGATTTACATAGACCCGCCCTACAACACAGGAAACGATTCCTTTATTTACCCCGACAATTTTTCTGAAAGTAAAGAGGAATATCAGAAGCGTGTTGGAGACAAAGACGAAGATGGTTACATGATCAAAGATGGCCTGTTTCAAAAAAACAGCAAAGAAAACGGGCAGTATCACAGCAACTGGCTGAATATGATGTATCCCCGTTTGTTTTTGGCAAAAAATTTGTTGCGACAGGATGGGATGATATTCGTTTCAATTGATGATAATGAAATACATAATTTGCGGTTGTTGATGAATGAAGTGTTTGGGGAGGAAAATTTTGTGGCCGCAATTAGTGTACAAAGCAACCCACGTGGGAGACAATCTGACACCTATATTGCGTCTGTTCATGACTATTTGATAGTGTATGTAAAATCGGTTGATATTGCAAAACTTAATGGCGCACCGCTCACAGAAAAACAAAAAACGGAATATAAATACACAGATGATAAAAATGAACCTTATCGTCTGTTGGGACTTCGTCAGCGTGGCGCTGCATCAAAAAGGTCTGATCGGCCTGATATGTATTTCCCAATTTATGTGAATCGTGGTTCTAAAGAGATTTCCTTGGTAGATAGCAATAATTGCGAGCCGGTATATCCAAGAAAATCAGATTGTTCGGATGGAAGATGGATGTGGGGCAAAGAGAAATGTGGCAAAGATGTAAATTTATTGGTTGCCCGTTTAATCGAGAGACGCAATGAATACGACATTTTTGTTAAGGATTATCTCAATCGTGGTGACTCGGAAAGAACAAGGAAATACAAATCAATCTGGGATGCAAAGGAATACAATAATCAGGCTGGAACTCAAGAAGTAAAGTCTATTCTCGAATGCGATGCAATGTCTTTCCCAAAGCCCAAAAATTTATTAATAGATATATGCCGTATGGGTCTTGATAATAAAGATGTGTGCCTCGACTTCTTCGCAGGTTCCGGCACTACCGCCCACGCCGTAATGGATTTAAACAAAGAAGATGGCGGCAGTCGCAAATTTATCTGTGTCCAACTACCGGAATTGTGTAATCAAAAAAGCGAAGCTTACAAATCAGGCTACAAAACAATAGCAGATATAGCCAAAGAACGTATCCGCAGAGTCATTCAAAAAATAAACAAGGAAATTAACGGGAAAATTGATTTCGAGAATTGCAAACAGGATTTTGGGTTCAAAGTTTTCATCCTTGCAGACAGCAATTTTAAGCAATGGCGTGGTGACCTATGCAAAGATGCTGAGTCGTTGGAAAAGCAGATGAAACTATTTGTTAATCCTGTTTCCGAAACCGCCACCACCGAAAATATGGTGTATGAGTTGTTACTCAAATCTGGCAAAGATATCAACAGCAAAGTAGAACATAAAGACAATTACTATTGCGTAAATAATAATGAGTTGGTGTTGATGCTCGAAAATATCAATCAGGAAATCATTGATGCCGTACTCAAAGTAAATCCTCAGAAAGTCATTGCCTTAGACAATATTTTTGCAGGCAACGATCAATTAAAAACCAACACTGTCCTGCAAATGCGTGATGCGGGCATTGAATTTAAATCGATATAATCCATGAAACTAACCTTTGAAAACAATCTGCCATTTCAGCAAGACGCCATCAAATCCATTACTGGTTTGTTTGAAGGGCAGCCAATGGAAGACGCCATTGTAGCATTTAACCTGAAAGAGCAAAACAGCTTGAACCTTGTCAATGGCGTTGGGAATAATCTCGTTTTGTCGGAAGAACAAATTCTCGCCAACCTGCAAGGCATACAGAAACGTAATGAGATAAAGCCTTCAACCGCTTTGGACGGAAAACACTTTTCGGTGGAAATGGAAACAGGCACAGGTAAAACCTATGTTTATCTGAGAACAATTTATGAGCTGTTCCGTCAATACGGTTTCAAAAAGTTTGTCATCGTTGTTCCTTCGGTAGCCATTCGTGAAGGTGTATTAAAAAACCTGGAAATCACCCATGAGCATTTTCAAAATTTGTACGATAATACGCCTGTCAGCTTTCAGGTATATGATAGCAGCAAAGTTTCTTCATTAAGAGGGTTCGCCACAGGAAACACCATTCAGATTCTGGTCATCAACATTGATTCGTTCGCCAAAGACGAAAACATCATCAACAAGCCCAACGACAAGCTGAACGGTCATAAACCTGTAACCTTTATTCAATCCATCCGTCCAATAGTTATAGTAGATGAACCACAGAATATGGAAACTGAAAAGCGCACAGCGGCTATTGACAATCTTAATCCGCTTTGTTCCCTGCGTTATTCGGCGACTCACCGTAAGCGATACAATTTAACTTACAGTCTGAATCCGGTAAAAGCTTATGATTTGGGCTTGGTGAAGCAGATCGAAGTTGACTCTGTTATTGAAGAGAATGCTTTAAATGACGCTTTTGTGTCACTTGATGCAATTACCGCAATGAAAACCAGAATAACCGCCAAAGTTTCAATTCATATCAATGATAAAATAGCCGTTAAGAAAAAGGCGTTTATCGTGAAAGTAGGGGACGATCTTTATCTAAAATCCAACCGGAGAGAAGTGTATGCCCAAGGTTATATTATCGAAGAAATAGATGCCGGAAACCAGTGTATTTCACTCTCCAACGGGAATGTCCTTTACAAAGGCGAGCGACAGGGCGGGCTAAATAATGAAGTGATGAAATTTCAAATCCGAAAAACCATAGAAGATCATTTAGGGAAAGAAAATCGATTGAATCCGAAAGGAATCAAAGTACTTTCCCTGTTTTTTATTGATAAAGTCGCCAATTATCGGGAATATGACGAAGCAGGGAAGCCGCAGCAGGGAAAATTCGCCCGATGGTTTGAAGAAATCTATCAGGAGTACGTTTCAAAACCGGCATTTAAGGAGTTAAATAAATTCCCGATTGAGAAAATCCACAACGGATATTTCTCCCAGGACAAAAAAGGTAATTTAAGGGACACATCAGGCGAGACAAAAGCTGATGATGACACTTACAATCTCATTATGAAAGACAAGGAAACCTTATTGGATATAGGTAATCCCTTGCGTTTCATTTTCTCACATTCCGCCCTGCGGGAAGGTTGGGACAACCCGAATGTATTTCAGATTTGTACACTGAACGAAACAAAGTCGGACATTAAAAAGCGGCAGGAAATCGGCAGAGGGTTACGGTTGGCGGTTGACCAGACAGGGAAACGAATATACGACCGTGACATCAACCGTCTGACAGTAATCGCCAATGAATCTTATGATGATTTCGCCAAAGCATTACAACAGGAAATTGAAGAGGATTGCGGCGTAGAATTCAAAGACAGAATCAAAAAGAAAATGGACCCCACTGCCATCAAATACCGAAAAGGGTTTGATGCAGACCCGAAATTCCTGGAGATATGGGAAAAAATAAAACAAAAAACCATTTATCGTGTTGATTACGATACACCGAATTTGATTGATAAGGCTTCAAAAGCTATTTCAGATTTACCGAAAATCAACGCACCTTCAATTCGTTCCACCAAAGTATCTATCGGAATGACAGATAAAGGCGTAGAAACAAACTATGTAGGAGATAAAGTAGCATCCTATGGTGGCTATTCATGGAAAATTCCTGATGTGTTGGGCTATATTCGAAGCAAAACTGAATTGACACGTTCCACCATTCAGGCAATTTTAATCCAGTCGAACAGGATCGGAGATATTTTAACCAATCCTCAGCTTTTCCTTGACCTTGCTTCACAAGCCCTGAAAAAAACCCTGTACGATATAATGATTGACGGTAACGGCATCAAATATCAAAAAATCGGAAATGCTGAATACAAAGTAACCTTGTTTGAAGCACAGGAACTTGAAGTTTATTTGAATGACTTTACATTCCCCGTTTCAGACCCTTCCAAAACAATCTATGAAAATTTTATACCTTTGGATTCAGGTACAGAAAGTCAGTTTGCAAAAGACTGTGAAACAAGCGAACAGGTAAAATTCTATTTTAAACTTCCGAATTGGTTCAAAATACCAACCCCAATAGGCAATTATAATCCGGACTGGGCAATCGTTTTTGAAGATGATAGGAAAATCTATTTTGTAGCAGAAACAAAGGATACAGGAACACCGCAGGTTGACTTGTCAAAACTATCTGGAGAGGAACAATTAAAAATAAAATGCGGCAAAGCGCATTTTAACGAGTTTGATGACGTAGAATATAAAGTTGTAAACAAAGTCGGGCAGTTGGTGGAATAATTATGAAATGTTTATAGCCTAATTTTATCTAATATCTTTTTTGGCTTTTGGGGGGTAACCTTAATGTACGGTTGCATCGACGACAATCTTAGAGGCGAATTGAAACTCATGGAGATGCTCCGCCCTGAAGGGGAGCTGTCGAGTCTGTATTTTGTTGCGGACAAGGTTGACGTAGAACCCTGCATACGCATCGCACTTGAGCGGGCAGAGCGTCATCACGCTGACGCGGTTTTCTTCCGCATTTTTCATGCTGATGACAACCGCTCTCCGATTCCTCAGATTTATATCTACCACGACACTGATCTTTCCATTAACGAAGCCAATTATGCCGGGATACACCGCCGCCTCTGGAATGCGGGGATCGTCCCTCTGGTGTTTATCCTGACTGCAGGGCAAGTGAAAGTTCTCAATTGCCGGCAGGAACCTGAAATTGATAAAGTCTCCAAAGAACCGGTTTTCACTCCGTTCTCTGCACTTGAAACGATAGCGGCCGCCGACCGGGCATTTGCCGCTCGTGAAATCTCAGCCGGAACCCTTTGGGAAGATACGCAATTCAAAAATGATTTCATCCTTGAAAAAACCGCCTACTTCAAACTGCTCACTCACCTCAAGTCGTTCAGACAAGAACTGCTTGCGTTGAAGATTTTGGCGGAACCAACTGTAAACCGAATCCTGGTTATGGCGATTCTGGTCAAATATTTGAACGATCGTCAGGACTCTGCAGGGAACCGGGTTTTCAAAAAGGGGTTTTTACGTCAATTTTCCCATGCGAACAACGATAACGTTGAATGTCTCTTTCGGAAGAAGGGAAGTTGTATCAGGCTGTTTGATTACCTAAGCGAGCGGTTCAACGGCGGCATCTTCGAGTTGACCGATATTGAAAAAACGGAGTTGTATCAGGCTGATCTCTCACCTATCGCAGACTTTTTAAAAGGCGACCAGGAACCGACTGGCCAAAGACTTTTTTGGCCGCTCTATTCGTTCGAAGACCTTCCTGTTGAGTTGATCAGTAATATTTACGAAGAGTTCTTGGCTAATAAGGATAAGCAGAACAGCAAAGGTGTTGTCTACACCCCACCCATGTTGGTTGATTTCCTTCTGGATCAGTGCCTACCTCTTGATAAGCAGTCGCTTTCCTGGAGAATTCTCGATCCTGCGTGTGGGTCCGGTGTTTTTTTGGTAGGCGCTTTCAAGCGCCTGATCCAGTGCTGGCGTATGACAAATGACTGGAAAAGGCCAACTTATCGCGATTTACAGGCAATCCTGAAAAACAGCATTTTCGGAATCGACAAGGCGCCAGAGGCGGTTCTGGTCACAGCGTTCAGCCTCTGTGTTGCGCTTTGCGACGAATTGGAACCGTTGATTATCTGGACTGAACTGAAATTCGACAATCTGCAAAATAGTAATCTCCAGGTCAGGGATTTCTTTGAAATTGTTGAATCCAATGAATTCAAAAATCACTTTGACCTGGTTATCGGCAATCCTCCTTTTGACAGCATACTGACTACAAGCGCCGCCAAACGGATTGAGATAGTTAATGCCAAGGATCGCCCCAGACTCCCGGATACTCAGCTTGCGCTTCTTTTTCTTGAACAATCCTTCCGAGTTGCCCGTAAGGATGCGGCTGTTTGTCTGATCCAACCGGCGGGACCGCTGCTCTACAATGGTAACGCGTTGCCTTTCCGTGGTTACCTGTTTGAGAGATTCGCCATTAATCAAGTATTTGATTTTACCCCTCTGGAAGATGTGCTTTTTTCAAAGGCGCAGGTGGCGGCAGCAGCGGTAATTGGCTTCAATACTCCATCGACCACTGATAAAATCCTGCATATAACATTTCGCAGAACCAAAGCGCTCAAGGAAAAACTACTGTTTGAGTTGGACCCCTATGATTTCCACTGGATATCTCGCAACTCCGTAAAGCAGAAACAATATGTCTGGAAAACCAATCTGCTCGGCGGCGGCAGACTTCACCGAATGATAGACCGGCTTACTACCGGTGTAACAACATTGGGTGAGTATCTGGAGCAAAAACGGGAAAATGAAGGCTGGCAATTTGGTGAGGGTTTCACTGTCGGGTGCGGGAGTTATTTGAATGATCTGCCTAACGCAAAAGAATTGGCGGAATTATCACCAAAAGAACTAAAGCACCAGTTTAAATTACTAAGAACTCCTAAACTTGCTTCGTGGATAACAGGAAAACTTAATGTCCTACCAGAAGCTTTGACAAGTAATGATGGCATAGATTGGGACTCTGTAAAACCCATCAATAAACTATTTTTTGAAGAACCACGCAGAACTACTCAACTTATTTTTTCCCCGTTCCATGTTCTAATCAGAAAAAAGGTGGAAGGATTAGCAATTCCTGCGGTATTTTCAGACGAGGAATTGGTTTTTACAAGTCAGATTTTCGGGGTTCATGCTCCACAAAATGAACAGGATCATCTTAGGATTCTCACTAACAGACTGAATGAGTCAACAATCTATGGAATTCTCGCAATTTTAATCAGTGGGAGAATCCTTGTCGGGCGGAACAATTCTTTAAATACATGCGACATCATGTCATTACCTTATCCTGGTGATATGCAGGATATGGATTTGAATTTCTGGGAACAAGCCATTGTGGATGATATTGACAATTACCTCGTTGATTTCCGGCGTAGTGGTGAAAAAGCCACAGTTCTATCCAAGACGGATGAATCAGACTTGCATAGTTTCGGTGAAATGTACTGCAGCATCCTCAACTCTGTCTACAAACAATTCCGCTCTTTAGAGCCAATTCCGATGGGCTCATTTATCTGCTACCCCTTCTGTTACGGCGATGCGCCTCGGATAGAATTGCCGGACGAGAACAAGGTTGTGCCGTTCCTTGATGAATTGCTGCGCCGCCAACATGGCAGCCGCCTGTTCGTAAACCGCATCCTTCGTATGTACGAACAGAATGTCATTTTTATGGTCAAGCCGAATCAGAAGCGGTACTGGCTCCGATCCATCGCCCTTCGCGATGCCGACGAGACTTTGGTTGACCTCTTGGGGCAAGGTTATTGAGCGCCGTGATAAAATACCCTGTCGGACGGATGCTTGGCGGTACCGGAACCTTACTCGGCCCGTCTCTAAACACACAATTCGAAATGGTGGTAGAGTTTCTCAAAACACATCTCCCTAAATTTGCGGAATTCATCTTGAATGCCAATATCGAAAACGAAAACGGCCTTAACAGCCAACTTTCTCGCTTTATTACAAATGCTGCCGCTCAGGAAATATTCTTTGCAGAACGTGAAAGCATGGAGGATGAAACTCGGGGGGACAGTCCTGCAGTTGATATCGGAATTCACCTCAAGGTGGAGGATATCGGGATTGATCCACCCCTGATCACAGTTTTTGAGGGGAAACGGCTCACAACAAAATTGCCCAATAAACGCCATCGTGAATATGTTATAGGGCACGAAGAGGGCGGGAAGCATATACACTGCGGAGGTATAGAACGTTTCAAACTTGCCATCCACGGCGGCAAGCTCAATTACGCGGGAATGATCGGCTATCTACAGGATGGGACACCAGACATAGGAAAAATTAATGTCTGGATTTGCGATTTATGCAGTCAACCTTTTGATCCTGCATGGTCAGAGCGGGAACAACTTACGCCTGGAAAAATCGATGGGCGAGTGGCGAAATACTCATCAATTGTAAATCGTGTCGGTAGCGAACTTAATTTGACGCACCTGTGGCTCAATCTCGTCTTGTAGCTATTACACAATAACGGAAAACCTGAAAAGGTGCGGCGACTATAATCACCCAAACATGAAAACATCCCCTCAAGCACCATCAACCGACAATCTTGATCGCCTCTCCGGAATCGTGGAAAGAGTCACCTTCCATAATGCGGAAAATGGCTGGTCAGTCCTTAAAGTATCGCCGTTTAACGAACCTCATAAACTCGTAACCGTTATAATCCATCAAGCCAAGGTTTTTGCAGGCAGCTCAATGGATTTCTATGGTACCTGGAGTTATCACCAGAAGCACGGTGAACAGTTCAAAGCGGAACGGGTTATTGAAAAGAAACCATCAACCAGTGCAGCTCTGGAAAAGTATCTTGGTTCAGGACTTATCAAGAATGTAGGCCCAAAAACCGCACACAAAATCGTCAAGTTCTTCCACGAGCGAACGTTGCAGGTCTTTGAGGAGACAATAGAGGATCTTCTGCAAGTACCGGGAATTGCCGAAAAGAAACTTACGGACATTAAAAATAGTTGGCAGGAACACAGGGCGATCCGTGATGTGATGATATTCCTGCAAGGATACGGTATCAGCACCCTCTATGCCGTCAAGATATTCAAAATCTATGGCAACGATGCAATCAGCAAAGTTTCGGGCAATCCTTATCAGCTTGCACGAGATATCTACGGAATCGGATTCTTTTCCGCAGACAAGATTGCGCTTAACATGGGATTCGAGAAAGATGGAATTCCACGCATTGAGGCCGGCATAAAACATGTCCTGGCGGCGGCGCGGGATAACGGGCACTGTTATTTGCTTGAATCCCAGATTATCAAGAATGTCCAGGATTTGCTTGAAACGGGAGCGCAGGATCAGATAACCAACATATTGCTGTCCCTGATTTCCGCCAATGAGATAAAGAAAAGAGAATTGACCGATGAGAAAGGGCGACAAGTCTCAGCATATTATTCCAATACCATATTTTTTGATGAACAGTACGTCGCCAAAAGAATCAAACAATGGATTGCTCAGCCCGTTATTGTTGACCAGATACGGATAAACAATTGGCTCGATCGGTATTGTCAGAACCAAAGCATTGTCCTTTCAGATGAACAGCAAACATCAGTTGCGGGAATTGCAGGCAAATCGTTTTCCATCCTGACAGGTGGACCCGGCTGCGGCAAAACAACTACAACCAAGGTTCTGGTAAAACTTCTACAAGCCATGCAAATGCGGGTTGTCCTTGCTGCACCGACCGGACGAGCATCGCAGCGGATGAGTGAAGTTATCGAATACGAAGCCAAAACTATTCACCGTCTGCTCGAATGGGCGCCTGGAAAGAATGGCTTTAAAAAAGGCGAAGATGACCCGCTTCAACTTGATTACCTGATTATTGATGAATGCTCGATGCTGGATATAAACCTGGCGGCGGCGCTCCTTAAAGCAGTCCCCCAGAATGCGCAGGTTCTCTTTATTGGTGATCCGGATCAATTGCCGTCCGTAGGTGCAGGCAATGTGCTGCATGACCTTCTGCAAGCGATCTGTGTGCCGAGTTTCAGACTTACCAAGGTATTCCGTCAGGCTGAGGAATCCATGATTATCCGCTTTGCCCACCAAATCAATAAAGGGCAGATCCCCAGGATTGAATCTCCGTTTCATAAACCTGGCCTGTGGAAAGATAAGACAGGATGCATTTTTATTGATGCCGATGAAGCAACCCAGGAACAATTACAATTCATAGGAAGAGCAAAGGCGGCTATCAGACATACCGTCACTACTGGAGAGGAACAGATTGTTCAATCAGGTGATAAAATCACCGGTATGATGAAGCGGGAAGAAGATACCTTGATGATTGACAACCTTCTTGTACAGGAATTCAAGGATTCATCAGAAATCCATGCCCCTATATTCAATATTCCTGATAAGTTCAAGCACGTCGATTTAATGAATATCCATAAGGCGCAGGGAAATATTGAGGAACTGAAATCCATCATCAAGTCGATTCATCCCTGGTCAGCCCTTCTTCATGGCGTAACAGGACTTGACATGGTTCTGAGGCTCTATACCAGGTCTATTCCTGAATACTTCGGCAAGGATATCGAGATACAAATCCTGTCCCCCCAAATCCGGGGCAGCCTGGGAACGCTCAACCTGAATCAATCCATTCAGCAGGCTGTCAATCCCGAACAACCGGGGAAGAAGCAGATAAGAGTAGGTGAGCGGGTTTACCGGGAAGGTGACAGAGTTATCCAGACCCGCAATAATTATGACCTGGGTGTATTCAATGGAGATATCGGCTGGATAACGAACATTGATATGGAAGACTTCTCATGCTTGATTCAATTCGGAAAGCAGGCTCCCATTGCTTATGAACGTGAGGACTTGACTGAAATATCGCTTGCCTACGGGATTACAATTCATAAATCACAGGGCAGTGAATTTGATGCTGTGATCATTCCTGTCGCCACACAGCATTTCAAAATGTTATTCCGGAATATTATTTATACCGGTTTGACAAGAGCAAAGCAGTTGTGCGTATTTGTCGGCAGCAGGAAAGCACTTGCAATGGCAGTGAAACAGATAGATAACCGGAAACGTCAGACGGCATTGAGTTTTTTGGTTACGAAATGAACGGTTACCTACCAGTTTATCAATTGTGGAACCTGTTGCTTCCAATGGGCGAATGTGATAACAAGAACCCGTAATTGGAAACAGGTTGGACGTTTTAATTCGATATTTATCAAACAATTACCTTGTCGAGGATGCCATGGACTTTATCAAGCAGTTTGAGAGCGCATCACTGGCGCCGGCAGGTGGCGCAGCCGCCGCTTATTCGTTCTGCCTGGGAGTCGCCATGATTTACAAGGTTTCCCTCATTGAAAACCGAAAGGCTATTGAACATCCGGAACTTGAAAAAAATCTGTCGATACTCAAGAGGGAAATCGAAAAACTGTTACGGGATGCCGAAAAGCTGGTCGCAGAGGATGCCGAAGCCTATCTCCAGTTTCGTAAATCCAGGCAGGAAAGTGATCCTGAGGCAATGAAACTGGCCTTCAACAGGTCAGTGGATGTCAGTTTAAAGGTGATTGAACAATCTTTTTCAGCCTTTGAATGGATACACCAGCTTCAACTGGTCGTACCGAAGACATTGTTTACCCATCTGCGGGTGGCGTCGGAGCTGATCATGGGATCTGTCAATGCAACGGTTCATGTGGTAAAAGACAATATCCTGGGGATACGGTCCGAGACCAAGCGCGAAAGCTATCTTTCCCAGATTCAGATGCTACAGGAGAAATGTAAACGCAGCCATTTTGAAATCATTGATAAACTGTGCTGATATCCGACCTCAAAGGCGCATGAAACGCAATGAAGTTTTTATATAACCTTCAGCCCAAACACCTGAATACTTATTAAAAGGTTTTGACAATGCAGGATGATACCACCTCACATAACGGAGAGATGCTTTCTGAACCAGCCAGAAGCAAGGTCAAGTTTGAAATTTTCGGCGAAGAAATGCTCGAAAAAGTAGTCAAGTCCAGCGGTAACAGCGGAAGGGTTTATCTGCCACCCGACTGGGTCGGTCATCATGTTAAAATCGTTCGAATTGATTGACAATTCCTTTTTAACAGGAGAGGTTCAGTGGAAAATTGTATCATCAGACGATTAAGGCCGGAAGATGCCGATGACATCAGCCGGATCAGTGCAGCTATTACCAATGTTCCTGAGGCTTGTGATTTCAAGCGCATGATTGAGGATCAGTCCAAAAGGTCCGAAGACGCCAGTTTTGTGGCGGAACGGGAAGGCAAGGTAGTGGGATATCTTATTATCTCCATTCTTTCAGGTTTTTTTGGTATCAAACGCAGCGCATGGATATCCCTTTTGGGGGTTCATCCCCGGTTTATGGGGCAGCGTATCGGCGAAAGACTGGCGGAAGAAGGGTTTAAGTATTGCAACTATCAAGGCATTAAAGATATCTATACGACGGTTCGATGGGATTCGACGGATTTACTGTCCTTTTTCAAAACCCTCGGATTTGACAGAAGTAATTTTATCAATCTCAGAAAACAACTCGATTCATAAAGAAAGACTGCCCCATTATTTCCATGACCCATGCAAATTTCCCATTTCTCATTCTGGCATCCAAATCGCCCCGTCGGCGCTATCTGCTGAAACAGGCTGGTGTAGAGTTTACCGTCATTCCCAGCAGTTTTGATGAGTCAGCTATTCCTGAGACACATCCAGATGATTTTGTTCGAATTCTGGCGCAAGCCAAGGCCAGCGTCGTATCGGAGCAGTATCCCCAAAGTTGGGTAATCGGTGCAGACACCATTGTGGTGGTGGACGATACCATCCTCGGCAAACCCGCTTCCAAAGCCGAAGCCCGCTCCATGCTGACGACATTAAGTGGCAGAGTGCATCGTGTGCTGACGGGCTTTTCCCTGTGCCGCCTTGCGCAAAACCGCCACTATGCTGAAGTCGTCTCAACCGATGTCCGCTTCAAGATTCTGACTCCGGATGAAATTGAGTGGTATGTTCACACAAGCGAGCCATTTGACAAGGCTGGTGGCTATGCGGCCCAAGGCTTGGGCGCCTTCATGATCAAACATATTTATGGATCCTACAGCAATGTGGTGGGGCTTCCGGTTTGTGAGGTCGTGGAATGCCTGGTCCGGGAGGATATCGTTGAATTCATGCCAGGGGTGCGTGGGACGGAAGGGCTTCGTATGAAGGATGAAAGATGAAGGATGAAGGATGAAATCACCCCAAACCTGATGGCTGTTCAGCAGCGGATCACGGAAACCTGTACCCGGTCCGGCAGGGATTTTAATGCAGTCCGCATGGTTGCCGTAACCAAAACCGTTAGCGCTGAAACCGTTCGGGTGGCTATTCAGGCAGGAGTTGTCCTTTTTGGGGAAAACTACATTCAGGAAGCGCGGGAAAAGTGCGGGATGCTGGCGGAATACCCGGTTTCCTGGCATTTTATTGGCCATCTTCAGACCAACAAGGCCAAATATGCCGTAAAACTCTTTGATCTAATTCATACAGTCGATTCACTTCGCCTGGCGACGGAGCTGGACCGGGAAGCCCGAAAAATCGGAAAGGTTCAGAAAATCCTGATTCAGGTCAATATCGGCAAAGAGGCATCCAAATCCGGGATTGACGCTGAATCAACGGAGATGCTGATTCGAAGCCTGGCCGCCTTTCCCAATCTTTCGGTACGGGGGCTTATGGTGATTCCGCCGTTTTTTGATGAACCTGAAAGGGTTCGACCGCATTTCAGGGGGCTTAGGGAGCTTCGGGATTCGATTAACAAACGGAACATTGCCGGTGTCAGCCTGGATGAACTTTCGATGGGAATGACCGGAGACTTTGAGGCGGCTATTGAAGAAGGCGCCACCATGGTTCGAATAGGCACTGCTATTTTTGGAGAAAGGCAGTGAGGCTGCTGCTTCATACCTGCTGCGCGCCCTGCGCCATTTATCCCATAGAAACGCTGCGAAAAGACGGAATCGAGGTGATGGGCTTTTTTTACCGCCACAATATCCATCCCTATACCGAATGTCTCAAACGTCAGGAAACCTTGACCGCTTTTGCCGAATCTATTGATTTCAAGGTCATCTTTCAGAATGGCTACGATTTGGAAGGTTTTCTGCAGCGGGCTGTTTTTAGGGAAACTAGCCGATGTGAAATCTGTTATCATGATCGGCTAAGAACCACGGCCATTGTGGCCAAAAAAGGAAATTTCGATTCGTTTTCATCCTCCCTTTTGTACAGCAAATTCCAGAACCATGAAATGATCCGGGCCATCGGAGAATCCGTAGGAAAAACCGTAGGCATTCCTTTTTATTATCTGGATTTTCGAAGTGGCTGGAAGTACGGCATCGAAACTTCAAAACGCCTGGGCCTGTATCGGCAGCAGTATTGCGGATGCATTTATAGCGAAAAAGAGCGCTATTATTCTCCCTCTGAACGTCAGAAAGGTTGATTGTGTTCGCAAACTTCATTTATCTTATCATCGTCCTTCTGATCTATACGACATATTACCCGCCGGATCAGCCTAATTTTCAGGGAATGGATGCCGCAATGCTGGCGCTGTTTCTGATAACGATTTTCGCCACCTTCACCCGGATACAGTTTCGCAGCATTGAAAAGCGGATTGGGCTGGAGAGTTTTATCCAACTGGATGACCGGTTCAGTTCCGCCTTGAACCGGCACTCAATTCTGGCAATCGGTTTTTTTACATGCAGCATATATGGCCTGAATCTGACTGCTTTTACCGCCAAGCTTCCCTTCGTGTCGCGATTTCCAACGATTGAAGGCCTGCTCTGCCTCTCTCTCTTCATTCTGTACATGGTTATCGTCTGGATCTGCGCCTGGTTCCCTTATGATAAACTCTACCGGAACAGAGTTTCCCTTAGCGCTTATGTTTCATCGCAAATTTCCTTCAGCATTCCCGTTTTGTTGCCCTGGCTGCTGATTTCCTGCGCATCCGATATACTTCAGGCTCTTCCCTTCGAGTCGCCCAAAAAACTTATGGCGACACCCATTGGACAAATCCTGTTTTTTTTCTTTTATCTGTCCGTCATTGCGCTTGCCGGGCCGGCCATGATTCAAAAATTCTGGCGGTGCAGACCCCTTGAGCCAGGACCCGTTCGGCAGAGGATTGAAAACCTGAGCTGGCGCGCCGGGTTTACTTTTGCTAACATAGTTTACTGGCCGGTTCTGGGTGGCCGAATGATTACGGCCGGAGTCATGGGGCTGATCAAGCCATTCCGGTATCTTCTGATCACCGAAGCCCTATTGGAGTTCCTCAGTCCCGAGGAGGTGGATGCGGTTGTAGCGCATGAAATCGGTCATGTTCACAAAAAACACCTCCAGTTTTATCTTTTTTTCTTTGCTGGATACATGCTCATTTCCTATACCCTGTTTGATGTCATTCTGATTGCCATCCTCTATATTCCTCAACTCTACCCGTTGATGGAACTGATGCAGGGGAGACAGACGACTGCAACATCGGCTTTTTTCAGTCTTGGCGCGGTAGTCTCATTTCTAATCTATTTTCGATATATTTTCGGCTATTTCATGCGCAATTTCGAGCGCCAGGCAGATGCCTTCGTATTTACCCTTTTCGACAGTTCTCTTCCGCTGATCACAACGCTGAAGAAAATTGCGACGACCAGCGGCCAGCCTGCAAGCAAGCCCAACTGGCACCATTACAGCATTTTGGAAAGAATCAATTTTTTACAAAAATGCGAAGTAGATCGCTCCTGGATCACCCGGCACGACCGGAAAATCCGATGGGGCATCGCCATTTACCTGGTTGGAATTCTGATGATCGGTGCTATGGGATATACCCTGAACTGGGGCGATGCCGGCAAAAAACTGAATGCCCATCTCATTGAACAAGTCCTGTTGCGGGAAATTGAAAAGAATCCGGATAATCCTGTTGCATATAATGCTCTGGGAGATACATATACATTTCGCAAAAATTTCGAGATGGCGCAACAGGCATATATGAAGGCGATTTTACTGCAGCCGGATAATTTTTCAGCGCTGAACAATCTGGCATGGATTCTGGCTACCAGTGAAGACGAGTCATTCCGCGATCCCCGGCGCGCCGTGCTTCTTGCCGCAAGAGCTGCTGAATTGAAGCCTACTCCCCAGATTCTGGACACATTTGCGGAAAGCCTGTATCGCAACGGACAGCCAGAGGAGGCGATCTATATTGGTGAAAAAGCGCTGCTATCGGCAACCGGAGATCGAAGCTATTTTGAAAAGCAACTGAATAAATTCCGCAAGGCATTGGAAGGCCCATAATCTCAACCCCGACTCTAACGTATTACAACATTCATCCGAAGTATAGTGGTCCCCAAATTCCGGACAATAGTATAAGATGGTAACCTGCTATAAAAAGGAGCAGGTAATCCCCAGGATTTTAACGCGCTATAGGCAAAAGCATGAGGATTGAAAAGACCGCACAGCAACTGTGTGCTGTCTCATGCCTCTGCCGCCTAACTCGGCGCTCGGGTCGCTTCCCAGCGTTGCCCTATCGTTGCCCTATCCTCAGGGCAGGCATAAACAAAATATCATACGCCCATTAAAGATCAAGAATATTTATCCCAAAGATGGGTCATAAAGGCGATGGTTATATCTTAGGGAGATTAAAAATGCCAATATACCGTTTATAAAACGATACTCATTGGCGAAAAAGGCATTCTGTCATCAAAAACGGTATATTGGGAAGTTTAGTTTCCCTTAACATTGTCAACTGTCTGTATTTTGTTTTTTGTACTGCAAAAAGCAAAATACAGACAAAGAAAAGTACGGGATGATCACCCCTTTCATCCATAAATATTCACCAGCCCGGGGTGGTCAATTTTAGGTTGTCATTCCGAAATTCTGCCTGAATCAGTAATGTATCGGCTTTCTTCATGCGATATTCTGATAAATATTTTGTCTGTTCATCAATCATAATGGGATACCATGCTGCACTACTTCCTGATAAAATAAAGTATTATATTTCCGATTATTTATCCATATCTGTTCGTCTTTGATTATCGGAGAAATATAAATATCATACTCCAACGAATAGTCCGAGGCTAATCCGCTCATCCGCCATCGCAGCTCAGGAGTCAGTTTATCCACAATAATCAGAATATCAATATCAGATAACGGGGAATATTTATTTGTAGCATACGAGCCAAAAAGATATTCTCCTATAACATGTCCCCCTCAGCAGTTGTTTGGAGTCATCGGCAAACTGCTGAATTATCCTCGAAAGATCATCAGGAATATGAGAAATCATCTTAACACCTTGAATACATCGCATAGATACATAAGCTTTGTCTTGTGTTTAACATCCTGAAAAAATATGTTGTGATACCCTCCTTTAATAAACTCATAAGGGAGGGATAATTTACGACCAAAGCAGATGTCAAACCAAATTTTGCCAATCTTGAACCCATAATAAATATTTTACTTTCCATCTTGGAAAAAGCGTTGAATCGTGTGGCTCGTCGGAATTATCATGATCGAAGTCAATATCCAGAAGTTTTTTTCGAAATAGAAACCAGCCTTAATAGTGTACGTGCATGGATAAAAAACTACAAGTATTTTTGTAATTTTAAAATATCCATTGCCATGTTAGGATTACATATCGAAGAAATAGGTCACCTCATAAAACGATTAACAATGATTTGTTCGGCTACCTACATAGTGTCTGAACTGAAACCCCTTAACAATATGATAATATTTATGATATTCACCGTTTTTTGAAACAATGATTTTTAATACGCAAAACTAATGCCAAATACTAACATATTGATTTTACGCATATCTAATTTTTCGGAAATTATAAAACTAATAATAGTCACTAAAAAACACTAAATCTACGTTTTCAAAATCGAGCAATATGCCCCTTATTATTCAATAGTTAGGGGTTTCCGTTCAGACACTACATAAGCCGGGACACTTTCGATGTGGCTCATCACTCAAATGCCGGAATTGCCTCTGTCCAGGCAACGTAGGTAGGTTGCTACCGTAAGTATGTGAGATTAAAACTGTCCCGCCTTATGTGAGTAGCCACCAAATCCGGCGGCGGGGTCTTTTTTTAAATTAAGCGGCGGGGTCTGGCGGAATTTCTGCCATATCGCATCGTTATTTGTGCGCAACCGCTGGGTCAGTTTATTCGAGCATAAATGGGTCAAATATTGTTAGCGCTGAGGCCCATGTTCAGGAACACTGACAAATCTTTCTTCCAAAGTGTCATTGTCAATGTATACTGCGAACTGGCATAATCTGCGTTTTTCATAAACTCCCTCTCCCAGCGGGGGAGGGTTGGGGTGGGGGATCAAAAACGTAAAATTATGCCAGTTCGCAGTAT
>Ga0194044_10000318_pt1 | contig 23392 bp, 20 predicted proteins | sample JunL4417m_MetaG_FD_155460 | JGI IMG/M metagenome (GOLD analysis project Ga0194044, IMG submission 155460) | Anoxic zone freshwater microbial communities from boreal shield lake in IISD Experimental Lakes Area, Ontario, Canada - Jun2016-L442-17m | ecosystem: Environmental > Aquatic > Freshwater...
AAACGGGGGATAATAATAATAATAATAATAATTTATCAGGTTATTCTCTTTCTGATGTTAGGTTAGTTTCAAGAATGAGATAGGAATCAGAGATCGTTGTGTTCTCGATCTTTTCTATTTCGTCGATAAGTGCTTTTACTTCATCATGGGTCATGCAGCCGGAAACCCATAATGAACGTAGGATGGCATGGATCGAAAGTGTTGCAACATCACAATTTCTGGCAAATTTCAATGCGCTCGCATCCATTGATGAAAAAATCCCATTGCGTTTCCGGCAGATGCAAAGGGCTTCAAGTTCACCCTTTCCCAAGGTCTTTTTTGTATTCAACAGATGGTGGTAATCAGAGATTTCATCGCTTGTGGGAGAGATTATCGTAATATGTTCAAATATCTGACGCGGGAAAGAATATCCATACTCCTCCGATACGACTAGTTCTTCATAGATGGCAGGGCATATCGCAAGCTCGTAACGGGATAATAATTCTTTTAAGAGGACAATCTTCTGGATTTTTGCAAATATGCTGGCGATGTCAGTATCAAGGATAATTATTTCAGCCAACGATTAGATTCACCTCTTTTGCCAGTTCTGAATTGGATGGTGCGTGTATGATTCTTTTTATTCCCCGCTGGGCTATCACATTCTTAAATCCCTCCTGGCAGAGGCCAGCAATTTCAGCAGCTCGTGCAAGGGATACCCTCTCATGGCGATACATCTCGATTGCCATGTCAATTTTTATGCCTGGGCGGACCTCCAGGAGAGTCCGGAATGCGTCTTCCAGCAATGTTTCCCGATCCTTGTAATATCCTGCCCTGATCAGGCTGTTAATCCCTTCTTTCAGGATATTTGTTTTCATTTGTACCTCCAGAGGATTACGATGCTTTGTCTGATTCTATTGTGATCTACTTTGTATCACGGGTCATAAATATCTGCTCTCTCAAGAGAGGTGGGTTTACTAACCTTTATTCCGGTTACCTTGTTAATAGTCTTTTTTCCCAGTAATCTGGTTACGAACAAAGGATACTTTTTAAAGAATTACTTACGGGGGTTCAAACCCAAAAACCATGCAGGTAATGCTAAAAAGATAACCCAGTCCTCTATGATACGATTAACACCCGGAACTCTCCAGTCCTGAGGGAATACAACCCTTCCCCTTTGCCCCTTAATCTCCCTAAAAAAAGGGATATGAAAACTGAAATGATCATGTACTGTTGACAACAATGAGATCCTTCTGGATGGAAGAATTGCCCATTATTGTACCAGTACTCCCATCACTTTTCATCACCGACAGCGTGACGGTATAGGTACCAGGATAGCGGTATATATGGACCTGGTTTTTACCTGTTGCATTAATCCCGTCACCGAAATCATACATATAAAATGTCGGGTTCCCAGTTGACTGATCGGCGAATGTGACCGTCATGGGTGCCGTGCCCTGCAACGGGCTGGCATTGAAATTTGCAACCAACGGGACTACCGGGATACTGTTCGCGGTAATACAATTCTTTTTCGTTGTCGAGTTACTTATAACAGAATTCGTTTTTGTGTCATATTTCATGACCGTCTGTGTAAGGGTATAGACCCCGGGGAAAAGGTAGATATGAGTGGAATTCGGACTTATCGCCGATCTCCCATCACCGAAATCGTACACCACCGTGGTTGGAGAACCCGTGGAATTATCTGTGCATTTCACGGTAAGTGGGGCGGTACCGGTAACAGGGGATACGGTGAAATCCGCTTTAAGGGGCTTTATCGGAGCTTCTATGGTTACGGTTACCGACGCAGTTGCCTCGAGTGTGGCGTTACGGGTAGTAAGCATCACCTGGTAGCTCCCCGGGGTAGTATAAAGATGGGTGACCGTGACCTGGTCGGTCGCAGACGTTCCGTCCCCGAAATCCCACTGGTTGTTGATCACCATATCCTCGTAGTCCCAGTCCTCATCGGTCCTTATCAGCGGGGAGATGTCCATGAAGGAGACATTGAGGGGGGCCGTCCCACGGGTAGGTACTGCAATCATCCGGCAGTACCCGTTCTCCTCGATACGGAGTGGCATTTTTCCTGCATCCGGAAGCGCAGAGAACTCCATATAATTAATGGGCTCGATCCAGGAGATCTGGTCAGTATCCCAGGCCCCGATCCGGAGTGAATACATGTAGTCCTGCCCGGTGCCGGCCTTTGGGGTGACAGAGATGGTGTACTCTCCTTCCTTGGCATTTTCAATGCTGTTCATCATTTCAGTGAGGTTATCACCATCGGTATCTATCGCACCGTACGTCGAGCCAGGTATCGTGCTATATGAATCGGTCATGTAATTTCTATCCGGATTGATAATCCTGGTTTCAAACGGGTCTATCGCAGGGGTATAAACCTGGTTTTCTATGAGACCGGCCTGGTTGTCAGCCTCTGAAGAGTTCCCCACCGGACCACAGGTATCACACGACCCGGACTTGACTGCATCTTTGACTACTGGGCTGGAATCTGCATTTACCAGAAGCATGTAGCTTTTTGATGTCGTGATGGAGCGTGGTTCTTTCACCACGTCCCCGGGACTCGCGTTTAGCAGGAGCCTGTAATAGGTATCGGTGGTGCTATAGGCTTTCGCCCGTTTCGGGATTTTTTCGATATGAGTACCCACCAGTTGCACGGTGACATGCTTGCTCATTACCAGATCCATGGGGTATACGCACCCTTTATCGGGATCGAAGTCGATTCCGTTCCGCTTGTAGGCTGCCCAGACAAGTTCGCTGCAATAATAGTTTGAGCAGGCCCACTTACAATTGATATACAATGGCAAACTCCAAATATATTTCCTGCAGGGGTAGTCATCGTTGTCCTGCTGTTTACCGGAAAACCGACCCGTAAGGGACTGATAATCGTACCCCCTTTCGTCCTTCTCTAACGCCCAGTTGACAATATTCTCCCGCTTGGTATCGGTCAGTCCCGGGACCCGGAAAATCGCGTCGCATTCATCATGAGGATAAACCCATTCCGAGACAGATTTGCGTATTACACCCTCTCCTCCACCTGATTCTATTGTCTGATTGTTCCCGATATACATCGCGGCATGGGTCCAGTGTCCAGGCACCAAATTGGTAAACGGCCCTGCGTAAGGGGAATCGGCACCAATCGCATGGACCATGATGTCCCCTTTCATTAACGAGAGGTCCAGGTTATATTGTTGCACGTATGTATCACGAGTCCATCCATAATCATATGCCATATCGTGAGCCGTGACAGTGATAGTGAACTTCTGGGGGGTTTTGTAAATATGGGTGATTGTGTGAGTAGAGGGTACTGAGTTGACGGTACTCTCTGTGCCATCACCCCAGTTAATGGTCAACCCGGTGATCCGTCTCGGCATCTCCTCATCGGGTCTCTTGCCCCATTCATTATATGAAAAACTAAGTCGCCCCCCAAAGATTGGAGCCTTGTCCAGGCACCGAAAGCCTGTATACGGATAAATATGAGGAGGAGCAACGGCAGCTTTGATATTTTCAGAAACCGGTTCTGCCGCGACAGCCGGCACCAGGCAACAAATGAGCAGCAAGGCAACAACAAGAAAACCTGTCCAATGCAGGCCTGAGTTATGCCATTGTGAATACCACGGATCACCATTCATGATGCATCCCCTCTTATCTGAATGAATATAAACTGATGTTCTGATCAATGGATAGGGCGGAAAACACTCATAGCGGAATATAATATTAAAAACAACGATGTTGCAAAATATCCAGACGGTCATATATGCCGGCTAATCCCTGGCAATCATTTCCATCGGGTATCTGGTACGCGGGGACTTTGAAACCGGGCCGGGTTCACGAAAAGCGTAAACCGATGCTCAATTATAGCAGGTTTTTCTAAACGGAGTAAGACGGGATTTGTCGGGGATCTTACCATGAAAGCATACGGTTGTCCGGTTATCCGGAAAACAGGATTGTTCGGTATCATCATTATACTGATTCTTTCCTTCTGTGGGACTTGTTGTACTGCGGCAGACTCTTCTCCACTCCATGCAAAGACGCAGGTACTGGTCTATTCGGTCGGCAGTGACCTTGAGTCGGGGAGTGCGGCCTCCTCCGAAGAGCTGAATGATATCGTGAAATATTACAAGGACACCGATCCAGACAGCCTCGATATCGTCACCGCATTCGGCGGCTCCAACAAAGACGGATGGCGGGGGATGAAGATCGCTACCATTGAACAATTGAAGGCGGATGCAAATGACGGCACATTTGGGAACGGCCAGTATTTATACTCGGACACCAGCGCCGACATGGGTTCGGTCCAGAGTTTTGCGAAATTTTTCAGCATTGCCCGTTCCTACCGGACAGCAGACAAGACCATACTGATCATCTCCGATCATGGCGCTTCGTACGATGGCATCGGGGTCGATGAGATTACCTCCAATTCGCTTCAAATGAATGACATCGACACGGCACTTCGCGGGGCGGGAATATCCCATGACACCATCATGTTTGATGCATGCCTGATGTCATCCGTGGAAGTAGGAAAAACCGTCCAGCCCTACACCCGCCTGATGCTGGGATCGGAGGAGATACAGCGGGGCGGTTACGACTTTGAGAAGTTTTTAGGGTTACTCACTGCCAGTCCTGATGCAGATTCGCTCCCGGCCTTAAAGCCGGTCATCGACGCGTATATTGACGAGGATCCGGGGTTAAGGCAGGTACTGACCATGTCGATCATTGACGTATCGAAGATGTCCGCTATCAGGGAGAGCCTTGACGAGTTGGGTGCCAGGCTGGTCCCCCTCTGCGATGATCCTCAGGGGCTGCATGACCTGAAAAGCGCTTACAACGATGCCATCAGTCTGGGGATTTCCAGCGGGAATACACCTACTTCGGTAGACCTCGTCTCGCTGCTTGAGCATATCAGGGAGAGGCGGCCTGAGCTCTCAACTGATATTGATACGACAATCGGTCTTGTCAGGAGCGCCGTTGTCTACGAGCGACACAATGCCTTCAGCAAGACCGTGGCAGGTATCTCGATTGCCTCGCCGGATGCAATGGACATGGAAAAATACCAGCAGTATGGAGACGGCATACAGATTGCACCGCACTGGGACCTATTTTTCCAGAAGATGGTAGCAGTTTCTTCAGGGGACGGGGTGGAGACCGATACATCAGCTATCGGGAATACACCGATGGCAAGTGCGCCAGGAGATGATTCAGCGGCAGACCGACAAAATAAAGAGGCACGGTCCCTGCCAATAAATAAAGCCACCCTGTCGGTACCCGGGTTTATTGACCAGGGGAACGGATCGTTTGCACTCCGCGATCCCTACCACACGGCAGGTGTGCACTTGGAATATTACCAGATTAATGGTTCAAAGGCCCGATCGATAGGATCGCAACCGATAAGTCCCGGCGCAAGCGGGTTGTACCAGATCCCCGAATGGGACGGGCGCTGGTATTACTTCACGGACTTTGGAACGGAAAAAGGAACGTTCTGGGACGAAATCCTGGTTTTCTTTATGGGGCCCAAAAAACCTCAACCATTCCTCGTTGACCTGGAATACGATGGCGTTACAGCGGGAGGTTTTGCCGGGTATTATTCCTGGATCTCGGTCCGGGACGGGGGCCAAAATACCAACGCAACGCTTGCCATGTTCGTCAACCGGAGCACAAATACAGCAGAAACCGTGATCATTCCCTATACGGTAACCGCTGAAGGCAAGAACCTGTTCGGCGAGGGTATGGTGCGGTTCAAACCGGGCTCCCTGGTCACGGGTTACTCGTACGGGTTTGACGTCAGGACTGATATTCCGGACGAATATATTCTTGCAACCAGAAAGGCCGGGCCGGATACCCATCCGGAATATGCCGTTCTGCCGGATGGGACATACGCTGCCGGGATCGTGGCATATTATGACAACGACGACGAAGTCCACACCAGCCAGTTCCGGATTATCACCACCAGGAACGGGGCTGTTATCAGTTCTGTAGTGGGCCCACTCGGGTGACCGGCAATCACTTTTTTTTATCCCGGGCACGTGGCTTATGGATAACGAACACGCTCCCGTGTACCGTTGCTACCCGATCGTTACCAGTAAATTTTCCCAGGTGACCAGAATGATCCCCTCACAAATAATCCCTGCATTTCCTTTTCTCTCAAATGGGAACACATAAATGCATCCCGATAAATGAACTACTATGTCAGGAAGACCATTGGGAGTAACAATTCTAGGTATTCTCTGGATTATCGGGGGACTGTTTGCAATATTCGGCGGGGTCATCGGCGGGTCAATCTTAAGCGTCGCCGGCTTCGGTGGCATGGGTGCCGCTTTAGGAGTCACTGCTTTCATCATCGGTATTATCGATCTTCTCCTTGGGATTGGTTGTTTCAAGGCCTGGTCCTGGGTCTGGATTGTCGGGGTAATCTTCTCGGCCATCAGCATCCTGATCGGCATCGTAAGCCTGCTCACGACCGGTCTTAGTGCATTGCTGGGGATAGTCATCGCAGCTATTATCCTTTATTACCTGTTCCAGCCGCAAGTCAAGGCATATTTCGGAAAAGCCTGAAATCCAACCTTTTTTTAATCCTGTTCGCACGGAAACTCATGGAACTACAGGCAGCGAAGCGGTTTGTGTTGTTCACCCGGGTTTTCATTAGGAAGAGTTAATGGCTATTCAAAACAATTATCTGCTTACATGTCACCCGGAACAGGATTTGGGAAGTTTGTGAAGGAAGAACAAGTGAACAATTCCACCATTAACTTCTGGTATAGTGAAACTGATGAAAAATCTCTTGCCGATGCCGTCAAAACCATGTTCACATCAGAAGGCTACAAACTGGAAGAGGGAACTGATAGTAACAGTACGTATGGAAAAGGCAGTGCAGGCATGCGGATGATCCTTGGCGGTTTTGTGGACCGCCAAAAATTTTCGATAAAAATAACCGAAGAGGATGCCATGCAAAAATTACAGTTCTCGGCCGGCATGAGCGGGTTATCTGGTGGGGCATTGGGAAAATCCAAGACTGACAGAGAATTCTCAAGGTTAGCACCAAAATTCAAATAATTGGCAATGCCAGGAACCGTTGCATTACAACAGAATAAACACGATTTTTAAGAGATATTCACGGGAAGTCAGCCAGAAGGCGACAGACCTGTGCTATCCCTATATCCTTCGCAGGCCAACTGGAATGGTAGATCATCCACCAGGTCTTATGGAACTGGATTGACTTGGCCGGAAACGATTGTGCTCCCCGATTTCGATCACTCCAGGCGGGAGTGCGGCATCATGATTCATCTGCCCGGGCAAAAGGCTGCATTAAAAAGTCACCGGGGCGAAACGCGACAGCCTATATAGTAGTACATCATTTCCATTTCCTATCATGAAAAACAACGGACCTCTAGTACTACGCATGGTAATGATTGTCCTGATCCTGGGAACGGCACTGATTATCCCGGTAACTGCAGAGAGTCCACCCCCGTGGTGGCCCTCGGATGTCCCGTACATCACCGAGGAACCAACCCCCACCCCGATGGGGGGGATGGCATATCGGGAGGTGTATACTCAACCCACAACCCAGGCTGAAGGGATGGCATACCGGGAAGTATATACTCAACCCACAACTCAGGCTGAAGGGATGGCATACCGGGAAGTATATACTCAACCCACAACTCAGGCTGAAGGGATGGCATACCGGGAAGTATATACTCAACCCACAACCCAGGCCCAGGGATATATCCGGGTCAGTTCCACTCCGTCCGGTGCAACGGCCATCGTTGATGAATATCAGCGGCTGTCCACCCCGGATACCTTTACCGTTCCGGCCGACCGGTACCACACGGTGCAGGTCCAGCTCTATGGGTACCAGCCATATTCCCAATCTGTGTTAGTAAAATCCGGGCAGACCACGACCGTTTCGGCCAGCCTCGTGAAGAATGCACCGGTGACAGGCGGCCTGACCGTCTCATCAATCCCTTCGGGGGCCGATATTTATATTGACGGAAATTACCGTGGCGAAACTGCCTCCACGATTGGAGGACTATCGCCGGGCACTCACACGTTGTCACTCCGCAAAGCAGGGTATCATGACGCTTCAAGCACGATAAGCATCACACCCGGCTCGGTGACGTCCCGTTCTATCACGCTCCAGAAATACCAGCCAAAACCAGCGGTCGGTTCCATCGAGGTCATATCAGATCCACCGGGTGCCTTGATCTTCCTGGATGGTAACTTCCAGGGGACGACCCATACCGGAAACCCCTTCGATATTACCGGTGTAGCCCCCGGAACTCACACAGTCAGGCTGGAACTGGCAGATTACCAACCGGTGAGTAAGACCGTCACCGTACCGGATGGGGGCATCTCCCCGGTTGTGGTGATCATGACGAAAAATATTCCTCCCGTGATCCCTGACACGACGGGCCAGGCCTATATCAGTTCATCCCCTGCCGGGGCGGATGTCTACCTCGACAATGCATACAAGGGAATAACACCCCTTCCACTCTCGGATGTCCCGGCCGGCAGCCATGCCGTCCTCCTCCAGATGTCCGGCTATACTGACTGGAAGGGTACCACCCAGGTTACCGCAGGCCAGAGTGTCACGCTTTCCGGAACACTCAATGAGGTACCGACGACAACGACGACAACGAAGGCAGGGACCATGGAGATGGGCATTGTAACCGGGCTCCTGTCCGTGGTCGCAGGCCTTGGAATTGCCAGGTGGAGAAAAGAATAGTTATTCTCTTTTTTTATCGCGAAGGGGCTGTAAATTATCGCTGGCCCGCCGGGCACGTCCTGCTTTCGCATGCCAGCAGTACCAGTTAGGTAGGAAGTACTGGGCGGCGGTTACCAGGACGGGTATAGTCTCACCGGCCCCTCCCAGTATGAGAGCTCGCAGATGCTGAACAATTCCGATATCGTCCATTTCAACACGGTAAGCCAGGTGAAATCCACTGGGCCCAGCACTTACGAGGAGAGCATGATGCTGCACTCTGCCGGGGCTGCTGCTTCCGGTGTGACGTGTGGAGTTGAATCGCTCGATGCAGAGGGGGCGAACTTTACCGCGACGCCGTATTGTGAGACGGTTGTTGTACACTCTCTATTCATGGCTGATGACCTGACGTATCGTTCGGTTGGGTCTATCGACCAGGCGGATTTGGAGCTGCCGGATGCGTTTGGCTTTACGGCTATCGGATCGGGGTCTGGTTTTGGATCGATGAGCTTCGGTTCGAGAAGTCTAGCAGGGATTGGTACGATTACCGAGCTCGGGTATGTGAACTCTATCGGCAAGGACCTGATGGCCAACGGCCGGTTCAACCTCGGTGAGGATGTTCGGTGGACGTCGTTTGCGAAGACGTTTGATGTGGTGGGGTAAAGGGGTGGGGATCCCTTTTTTTTAAAAAAAATAAATGCCTCGTATTTCGGGGATTTTAATTGGAAATATTTGGATTTTATGGTTTTGAAAATAAGGCATTTCCTCATTTAGCTGATGCTTTCGAGCTTGTGTTTGAGGATATCAACCGCCTTCTTGACATCTACAAGGTTCTTGCCACCCGCCAGAATGATCTTTCCGGAAGAGAAGATAAGAATGACAATTTTGGGATCTTTGATCCGGTATACAAGCCCGGGGAACTGTTCGGGTTCGTACTCGATATTTTCGACATTGAACGTGATAGCTACCCTGTTGAGATTGATTTTTATACCGAGATCGTATGAACAGACCATGTTGGTGATTGCAACTTTTGGCTCTTTGAGGGTGTCAATACCGGCATCTTTTAACGATTTGGTGATGATAGCAAGTCCTTCTGTGAGGGCCTCATGGCTACGGCTACCGGTTAGTACGATCTTGCCCGATGAAAAGATCAGGGATGCAATTTTAGGCTCCTGGATACGATATACTGCACCGGGGAACCTTTTTGGATTAAGTTCGCAGTCTTCGACCTTATTTGACAACTCAACAAGATCAATAGAGTCGGCGATGACACCGGATGCAACAATATTCACAATCTTCAAGGATTCGTAATTTTTATCAGACATCCATTATCCTATGATTTTCTTCAAAACATAAGACTAATGGGAAACTTTTATGCTTATACCCTCTTGGTCCGTTTCGACATTACTGGTATACGCGATTGACATTATCAGGGGAAACACTTCCGGATCTACATTTCCATAAATCTTTTTTTTAAATTCTCTAGTCACTCTCTTCGTTGAATACGAGGTGGACAATATCGGGAAGTTGAGCGGTGAAGAGAAGGCAGGAATGGATACAATTGCTTTCCAGATCTGCGAGAATGGTGTCAGGGTGCCGCATTCCCGACCCGGAAAGGGACCTGGTATATCGAGGTGTGCTCATGACCTCTGTTACCGTTTCGCTCCGGACTGCCCTCCTGATCGCGAAACACCAGAGAACGGCTATTCCGAGGTGGAAACGGTGGCGTTTGCGGAACCCGGAAAAGGGTGAAACCCAATAACCGCCAGATTTCGGTTGGATTAAAGGTAAATCGCCCAATTTAGCCGTATTTAGCATCAATCCCAAACGGAGCCAAATGCGGGCGATTTAAACGAACGAGAATGGATTTTACGAGTTGGGGCGGGGTGTGTATACCTCCCTGTTGGTATTGTTTCGTTAATTCGGGCGTATAATAGAGGAATTTCCCCGACTTGGGGTTAACGTAAGTGGGCCAGGGGTACCTACAGGTGTTGTTGGATGACTAGCCGGACCTGGAGATGCCGGATGCGTTTGGCTTTGTGGCTCTCGGCTCCGGGTCAGGTTTTGGATCGATGAGTTTCGGTTAGAGGAGTCTGGCAGGGAATTGACCGGCTTCATCTGGTGGAGTGGTGGGGAGACTTTAAAATGTAAACTCATAATCGACCGTTACGAGCAGGGAATTCAGAAATCCATGAGTTTTGAGTCCATCCACATAACGAATGGGATATCCATAAGATTTATTGCCTCGGACTAACATTGTAGGTTTATACCCACGCGTTCGGGAATCCACATATCTTAAGTAATTAGGGCGTAATCCATCGAATTCATCCCCGTGCGTGTGGGGTACCCTCATGGACACAATCAGAAATTCAGAAAATTATCCGTTCATCCACATGTGTATGGGAACCCATAGGCAGCAACAGTGAACTATGGTTGCATCTTCAAGGTTCATTCCCACACGTGTGGAGAATGCTGTAACGATTCTCTTTTTATACTTTATTACCTTGCAATAAACCACTTGTACAAGCAGGAGGTACATAGTAAAGACGGTAAAATAAGATAGACACGATATATGAGCGTGTGGGGATATAGGATCCTCATCAACACTCATCGTCATGAGGGTGAGGCGTTCACAACCACTCCACCCTCACGACAACAACACAGTGGATATAGTTGTATAGATAGGTATCGTTGGATTCATATTCGGATAGATCACAGACTTATATCCCAAGCATGTGGTGACCAATACAAACGGCTACAATGCAACCTTCTATGCGCCGAACAAAACAGATCCGTTTTTACCCCCCCGTACACGGATCATCCCCACACGTGCGGGAACCTTAGTATTTTTTCACAGGACTGATTCATTGTAATGGGTTTCACTTGCCCACCACCTGAAAGTCCGCAGGACGCAGAGCCTCCCCATCACCAGAAGTGTGAGGCTAATGGGAGACCCGGCTTTTTATTACTGGCTCTATGTCACACTCTTGGATCCTGCATCGCGAATATCCTCGCTCACAACATTATGGGAATATCAACGACGTACTCGCAAAAACGGTCAATAGGACCATCAGCCAGAACCGCCATGCTGCTTAATACCGGGAAAGGAGCATATCATCTCTGATGAATATCCCTCTTCGCCTGCAACAGATTGAAAAAGAGATCGGACACCTCTCACCGCTTCAAAAAATCCTTCTTGGGACTGATGGCTCCGTAACCCGGTTACTGGAGGCAATCACCGGGAAACAGGTTGTAATAACGACGAGATTGCAGGAAATTATCTCTGCAACTCCCGCAATTGCACAAAAACTGGCAATACCCGCGGGAAGTTGCGTCAATCACCGGGTGGTGGAAATAAAAAATGAGGGTTCCGGAGAGGTACTGATATATGCGATTTCATATGCCCCGATCGACCGTCTGTCGATTGAATTCCGTAACGACCTTATCAGGGCGGATATCCCCATCGGAAAAATAATCAATCAGCATCAGATAGAAGCCCGCCGTGAAATTCTCTCTGCAGATGCAGGGCCAGCTTCAGGAGAGGCCGCAGAGATATTCAGGATGTTTCGGAATGAGCCACTTCTTTCAAGAGAATACCAGATCATTCATGGAGGACAGCCACTTATTGTAATCCAGGAACAATTTCCGTATCATACATTCCTCGATGAGCGCCGGGTAATTATTGAGGCACCATCCCGCCTCCATGTAGGTCTCATAGACATGAATGGTATGAGCGGAAGGGTGGACGGGGGAATTGGAATTGCACTTGAAGAACCCCGGTTGCTCCTGGAAGCACGCTTCTCCAATAAAATAGCGGTAAAAGGGGGTGATGAATGGTGCCGTGATACCATCCATTCAGTAGCCAGGAATGTCCTCGATCAGCTGAAGATCCATGGCGGTATAGAGTTCACTATCCGGGACCTCTTCAGGCAGCATGCCGGCCTGGGTAGCGGAACGCAGGTTGCACTTGCAACGGCACGGGCGATATGCGAGTTATATAAGAGACCACATACACCCCGTGAGCTTGCCATCCTTGCAGGACGTGGTGGGACATCAGGGATTGGAACAGGTGCATTTGAGTCTGGAGGCTTTTTAATCGACGGGGGACATAATTTCGGCGCTAGCATGGAAAAAACATTGTTTTCCCCTTCCGGGGCATCATTGGGAGTCCGGCCTGCGCATGTAATAGTCCACCATGATTTTCCTGCAGACTGGAATATCCTCCTCGCGATTCCCAACCTGCCACCTGGTGCAAGCGGTATACAGGAACAGGATATTTTTTCGCGCAATTGTCCTGTTCCCATTGAAGAAGTACGGGAGATCTGCCACGAACTCCTTATGCATATGGTCCCGGGGATCGTGGAGCATGATCTTGACCTTTTCGCACGTGCGGTTAACCGGGTCCAGGACCTCGGATTTAAACGGGTGGAGCTGGGCCTCCAGCACAGGGATATCCCGGCCCTGCTCCAGGTAATGCGTGACGCAGGAGCTGCCTGTGCAGGAATGAGTTCGTTCGGCCCGACGCTTTTTGCGATAGGGGATTCCAACCTGCACCAGGTAAATGAAGCAGTCATCGAATATATGGGGCCGCTCGGGGGTGGCACCACCATCCTCACCCGTGCGAGGAATACCGGTGCATCGGTCCGTTGCATGGGAACATGAAAGGACGGGTAGCAAACCCAGGGTTATAGACTTTTTCTCTCCATCCCGAGATCCACGATGTTTTTTTCAGAAAAGGACACGGTATATTCAATAGTACCGTTGTATGAGAAATGCAGAGTTGTTCAGAAATAGCCTGGGCAGACAAGTCCTCCCGGATGTGTGGTGCATTAATTTCATCTGTTAAATTAGGTCCCACATGGTCCATTTTTGAACCCATATACTATGGTATAGCGGTCAGTACGCCGCAATTTAACCGACCTCAAATTAATTCTCGTGAATGCGTCAGCCTTTTGTTGCATCGGTTTGGATCGTGCTCATGAACCGGTCGCGGATCTCCTGGGGGGTGAGAGGGATATTGGGCACATCTGAGTTTCCCGGGCGGATTACCACATGAAGGAATGAAGGGCCTCGTTGAAGGGAAGCAATTGCCCCGCCAATCTCTTCTGCAGATGTAACCTTTGCCGTCTGCTCAAAACCGCACGCACGGGCATAGAGTTCCAGGTCAACCTGCTGGTAGGCAGGGGTCATCTGGTTGCCGGTGCTGCCGAATACCCCGTTGTCCAGGCAGATAATGGTGAGGTTACGTGTCTTTTTTCCCGCGATCACCGGGAGTATGGCCGTACCGAGCAGGCTTCCATCCCCATCGATGACAATCGTCCTGCGGCGCGAGGAGAGTGCAATCCCAAAACCGATGGGGGAGGCCTGCGTGTAACTGCCAAGCATGTAGAAATTTTCCTTACTGTCCCCGGTCCAGTACAGTTCCTTACTCGGAACGCCAATATTTGAGACTGCAAGAGCATCGTTCAGATGCGGGACAATCGAGCGGATTGCGTCCAGCCGGGTCATTGTCGGGGAGGAAACGGTTCGTTCATGAACCATGCTGATCTGTCGTGCCCGGTCTTTTGTTTCTTCATCCCGTTCGCATGACGATGTCCCCTCCCAGCAACGTGGTGAGACGAGTGCTACGGCCGGGGTGTGTGAACGGTATGCCATCGCTATCATTTCTGAGACCCGGTTAAACTCGTCTGGATGATGAACAATGACAAACGGGATGTCCGCAGCCTTAAGAATACCGGGAAGAGCTGTATTGAACGGGACCTGCGCAGGAATGGTCTCTTTGTAGACTCCCCGCCAGCTTGCGATCACCGGGAGCGGCAGTTCATAGGTCCGCGAAAGCGAGAGGAGTGCATTGAGCATGTTACCAAGGCCCGAGCTCTGGACGACCATGATTGGTTTTCGTCCGGAAAGGTATGCACCTGCACAGACACCCACACCATCTTCCTCGCGGAGGAGTTCTATCGTTTCAAACGATTCGGGAAGAAGACTACAGAGCATTTTTGCCTTGTCACACGGGAGTGAGACGGCAAGATTGATCCCCTGATCGCTCAGGTGCTCAATGAGCGTATCCTCATGCATGTTCTTTCACCCAGTCATTTACGAATCTGGCGATCTCGTCCGTATTGGTAGTATGGTTGGTTGTAAGTGCGACAGGCACCTGGATACGATCGAACTCTTCCCGCACCCGCTTGTAGCCCCCACCGGTAATATTCAGCAACACATTCTTTTTAGGATCAATCCGCCCCTGCTGAGTTGTTGTTATGAGGGATCCAACGGTCACCCCTGCGGCGGGGTCGAGGTCGATACCCTCACATTCTTCAAAGAGCAACTGTGCAGCCTGTGCTTCATCATTACTCACGGCAGCTATCTCCCCGCCGGTTTCGGTGAGGCAATCAAATAATCCTCCCATAATGCCATAGGGAGGATTGCGGTTGGTCAGGACGTCGGCATAGACCTGCGAAATTGCATTCGTTGCATCAGCCATATCAGTCATTGGATCAATTTCTCTTCTTCCCGCGTTCCACGCGTTTGCCATCGGTATAAACGGGAGGTTCTGCGACAAGACCATGCGGGGCAGGTGATGGCCGAACCGTCCGTCACGGACCAGCCGCTGGCTTGCTTCCCATGCGGCAATCGCACCGGTCCCACTACCGACAGCCTGCACATAATAATCCGGAATCCGGCCGATTTTTGTAGCCCCGTCCAGCATCACGGTCCCCATCCCATCCCGCCGGGCACAATTTTTCGCCCCGCCTTCCGCCGTGAGATGAGGGAGGTTCGCAATATAGTTACTCGTTCTGATAGCATCTGAGTAGTCCCCTTCGACCGTGATCAGGAGTACCATATCGGCAGGAACTGTTGTCCAGATGCGGGGCAGGGATTTTTTTGGAATAATAACAACGACAGGTGTATTCATACCTGCAGCAACCTGCGCAAATGCCCGGCCGGTATTTCCTGCCGAGGCTACGACAAGGATCCCGCTCTTCTTTTCAGCTGCCCGGGCAAGGGTCGGGATAGCCTCTAATTCTTTGAATGAGCACGTTTTGATGCCCGCGGCCCTCTCCGGCCAGAACCCGTTGAACGTAATGTACAAGTGGGAAAGCCCCAGTTCCCGGGCAAACACCTCGCTTTTGTACGTGACCGGCCCTGCAGTAACGGCCGGTTTGTTATGCATGGGCAGCCAGTCGTAATATCTCATCATTCCCGCCAGGTCTGCACAATGCAGACGCTGTGCTGAATAGACCGTGCGTTGGAGAGCGGCATGCCGGTCCGGGCATTCATTCGAGCCGGCATCAGGGTACAATCGCCCACACGCCGTGCATTGGATCTGGTAATCTCCCATAGAAATCATTCCCCTGAGGGGCCGGTTAAAAAAAATTCACCCTTCATAATCTGATGCTTCAACCGTTCACACAGCCGTTTTGCATGGGTAAGGCTGGACTGCCGAAGGATGACCGGGACCCGCTGCTGCGAGGGAGTTATCGTCAGTGACCCAAGCCGGCCATGATACGCATGGGCCGGGCAGGTGAATGTGCAGGTCCCGCAATGGACACAGCGATGATAGTTGATTGGGCCGGCAGTTATTGCTCCTGTTGGACACCGGGCCGCCGCAGCACATGGTTCACATGAGGTACAGAGCGATGGATCAAACCTGATGACCGGATCGGTCCCGTTCCAGACTTCGCCATAGGTTGTTGCAGCAAGCGGAGTCCGGTCCGCAACATCAGCAACCGGCAGCGGGATCTGTTCATGGAGAACCGAAAGGGCCCGGAGGGACTCGTTGTCAAGGACAGGGATCGGTACTGCGCAGGACACGAGACATTCAGGTCCTGCTGACGTGACAAAACCCCCCATCATCCCGGGGTCCATCCCTTTGAGGTCGGCAAAAAATGAGAGGTTCGGGCGCCCGGCGGAACTGCGCGTACCAGTCCCCATCACATACCCTTCGCCACCATTGACGAGTATGTGTGTCCCCGGCCCGATAGCCCGCATGCCCGGGTCATTTTCCAGGGGATTGATCTCCCCGCACCCGCTGACACTTGCCTCCATAAAACGGCCCTGCATCGGTGTAACGGAAAAGATCGTCGAGTTTAACGGGCGGGACCGGGGGTTTACCAGTGCAGAATAATTTTTGAATGCACTCCGGGTGGTGATAAGGCGTGCAAATCCCATGTCTTCAAGCGTAACCGAGGCGTTGAACGTCTTTTGTTGTGCTTTAACGACAACGTCAACAGGATTTCCCAGAACAAGGTCCCGCAACAGGTGCCCCCCGCCATACGAAGCGTTCGCATGGGCAGTCCCGTACACGATCAGATCGACGAGCCCAAGGTTCTCGTTCGGGCATGGGCCGGGTACCGCTGGGACACCATTGAGCCATACCCGTTCGGCTTTAACAAACGCCTTTTTTTTCGCAACCGGGATGCTGAGCACGGCATAGGTACCGGACATCACGCCAAATGTCCCGGTCGTTACGACATCAACATCATCGGGGGTTATCGTATCCCCTTTACGGATGTGCTGCTTAAGCTCTGCAGCAGTCATGACGAGCACAGTACCGTCGTGGATCTTTTCATTGATCCCCCCCTGTGTCTTCATACTATCCTGATATCCTCCACGCGGATATTCGTCTCGTTACCGGACTGGATCACCTGGTTCACAACACCCGTATGGGCGATCTGGAGCATGCAAAAGGAGGGGAGGAAACTCATGCGGTGCCCCATGGCGGGTTCGTGGATGATCTCCACAGCCCTGCCTTCAAACCCGATCACGTGGTAGGCTTCAAGCGGGTGGCATGGCCTGTCCCGTGCGGCAAGCGGACCGACGGCATGGCAGGTCAGGAGACCGGTTACTGTATTTGCCCGGATCACTTCGAGGAAATGCGGAACCGGACATCCCTGGCCCATCGGCCGGCCTGATACCAGATCACCCGGTACGATATTCCAGCGTTCGACCAGGTCCGGCCGGAAGGGCAGGATCATTTTACGGGCGGATTTTTCTCCGTGAAACGGGGCGATGACAAAATCGTATGCGGTTCCCCTGATATCCGTGAGGGAATGAATGACCGTATCTGGTTCACAAAGTGATTCGTGCTTCCCATAAAAAGTACAGTCAGTCTCCTGTTTTATGCCGTCTTTTACCAGTTTTAAAAATTCATCGCACCGGGAAACACCACAAGCTCCGCAGTTGCGGTCCGGGGGAGTAAAAACCGTGGTTCAATCCCCCCGGAAGATGGCTTCTGTACTCTTTAGTTTCCGAACGACCCCGCAATGGTTCTGCCATCCAATCTCCTGTTTTCCGGCACAGACCGTACAGACTCCCAGCGGGGGTATTCCCCGGAGCTTAATTGTCTTTGCATCGGTGATTTCCGGAGTGGACGTAACCGCCTGCATCAGGTAGCGCATACCAGTACCCTGGATCGCATTGGTCTCAACAATATCAATCGTGGGTGAAACCGTGAGGATCTTCTCCCGGAAGACTTCTTTTTCAGCCTGCGAGACAAGGTCGGTCTTTGTCACGACTGCAATGTCTGCAAGCGCAATCATCGGGGCCATTTTGAGCGGTGCATTGGTCCCGCTGACAGAGGATAATACGACAATACCCAGCGACTGGGTGGTGTAGGGGGTACAGCGGAGGCACAGTCCCGCACTTTCGATGATCAATATATCTGCCTTTTCCTGCTCAGCCCAGACAAGGGAGTCTGCGAGGATCATGATCCCCATGTGATCCGGACAGAGGTCCCCGGAATAGACCTTTTTTGTAGGGATGGAAAACTCTGCTCTCAGCTCCTCATCTTCAAATGCCCTGACAACATCGATTTTCAGGTAGGCAACTTTCCGCGAGCCGGCCACTGAGCGCAGGATCTGCCGCACTACCGCTGTTTTTCCCGCACTGGGTGGCCCGGCAACAATCAGCAGTTTCATACAGAACCAATCGGCCCGGTGAGGAGTTCGCCGGCCCGGATCTTCTCCCTCAGCCTGCCCATCAGTGCATCGATTAAGGAAATTGCAGTGAGGGCTTCGTGTTCATTACCATCAGGAGTGAGTACACGCTCAACAGCACCATTACTCATGACAATGCGGCGATCTGACAGGAGAGAGACCAACGGGTCATGGGTGACAAAGATGACTGCTTTCCCGTGGGACTTTAAGCATGAGATCACACGGTCCTTAAAGATGCCTGCATTCTCCACCTCGTCCAGCAGGATTACCGGTGCATTGCTGATCAGGACCGCATCTGCAATCATCAGGGCACGGGTCTGTCCCCCGGAAAGGCCGGTCATGCGCATATCAAGGTGCATTTTTTCTCCGGTGAACTCGTTTGCAAGTGCAAGGGTCTTGGTACAAATATCCGCTTTTGTGATCCCCCTCGCCCGCACATGCATCGCAAGGAATTCCCGTACCGTAAGGTCGCTGAGACATTTGGTATTCTGGGTGATCATGGCGATGGGCTTTTTGGACGGATCGCGGACAAACGATTCCGGTGGCATCTGGTTATTGACAAGAATCGTTCGCCCGGTGATAGTATCGCCACATGCAAAGACTTCGATATCGTTGATAAATGCAGTTTTTCCTGATCCTGTGGGTCCGACAATGGAGATAGTATCGCCGGGGTTTATGTCGATCCGTTCAAAAGGTTCAGTAACCCCGTTCCGGTCACGACCGGCAAGGATCGTGATGCACTGGATCGGTTCTGTTTCCATACTCATACGTGTACACCGGGTATTATAGAATATTCCGATTTTACTAAGTAATATTATACTATGTGGTTAATTATATATCAATAATTATCCAATAATTCACATTATGCTCTCAAAAACAATATTCACGCAGGGTTTTTGTGAAGCGGTCAACAGCGAACTTACCAGAAGAAATATGACCGTTCGGGAACTGGCGGAGATAACCTGCATTCCTGCTCCAACACTGTATAAAATTCTTTCTGGTGAAAGTGATCCCAGGTTCTCCACCGTCAGAAAGATCATTGAGCACCTTGAACCAAAATATGCCCAGTTCATCGCTGTGATAGCTGCCAGGTTCCTGCTCGATGAGATCGAAGGACAAACCATCATTGTAAAAGGCGCGATATGTCCAATCCGCGGGTATGCGGCTAATTCTATTGACGAATGCATCATCGCAGCCGTCACTGCACAACGCGAGGGAGCTGCAGGGATTGTCTGTGCACCGGTCCTTGCGTCGATTGTTGAAAAAATCGTCGACATTCCCGTGGCAATCATCAAACCGCGCCCTAATACCGTCATTGAAGCCATGGAATCTATTGGAAAACGACTGTGATTGGTGTTGATACGCCCTTAGTTCTGATAGATGTCAAATAATCGTAAAAAAAATTAACCACAACCACAGTCCGTGACAGTTCACGAAAATCAGTGAAGAATTAAGGAGCATTCAGATCATCATGAGGTCAGCGATGCGATCTCTTGAAAAGATTATGGATTTACGCAAGGACCGCTGCCAGAATTACTGCTTGATTTGTCCGGCAAACGCCAGAGTATAAAGTTCCACCCTGATGTGTGGTACAGTTATCGGTGCATCGGTCCATTGCATGGGAACATGAAAGGGCGGGCAGTTAACCCGGCCGTTATGAATGATAATCCTTCATTATTTTAATGGCGCAAAACTCTCCACACATCGTACAGGGCCCGCTTCGCGGCGCAATTTCTTCAGCCCTCTCCGGGTCAATTGCGTGGCAGAGTTGCCCCTCAAAATCAAGTTCCGCCCTCTTTGAAGCAAGTTCAGCATCCTCAATTGAAAGGCCGTACTTGATACTGTCCCCGATATGGGCTGCAATTCTGAATGCAATCAGCCCATCCCGGACCTGTTCCGGGTTCGGAAGGCCAAGGTGTTCAGCAGGGGTGATATAACAGAGATAATCAGCGCCTGCACCGCTTGCGATACTTGCGCCCACGCATCCGGCAATATGATCATGGCCCATCGCGAGATCTGTCGGGAGGGGACCCGCGACAAAGAGCGGAAACAGGGACAGGCGTTTTTGGTACCTGACATACCCTGCGATCCGGTCTGCCCTGACGTGACCACCGGCCCCTTCGATTATTACCTGGACTCCCGATGCATGGGCATATGACGCAAGTTCTGCATTCTTTTTCATCTCGGCTACCTGGGCCTTGTCACGGGTATCATGGATGCATCCGCTCCGCATCGTATTCCCTAGGGACAGGACGATATCGTGTCGTTTCATTATTGACAGCAGTTCATCAAAATTCTCGATAAATGGGTTTTCAACCTGGTTTTTGAGCATGTACGCGCAGGTGATCGAGCCACCCTTGGAAACGACTCCCAGAATTCTCCGTTTCGTTTTGAGTAATGCCAGCATCTCTTTTGAGACGCAATGAAATACAAACGAGCTTACGCCTTCCAAGGCCTGCATCCGGACGGCATCAAGGATATGGTCCCAGGATAAATTTTTTATTCCCTGTTCTGCACATGCCTGGTACATGGGGACTGTGGTGATCGGAAGGCAGGAGTTTTCAAAAATCGCTTTTCGTATGTTTGTGATACTGCCACCCATGGACAGGTCACTGATGGTATCTGCACCATACTTTCCTGCAATAATGGCCTTTTTCACTTCTTCCTGTGGATTGCACGTTACCGAGGAAGTCCCGAGATTGACGTTGACCTTAGTCCGGAGACCTTCACCAATACCTACCGATACCTCCCCTCTCGTCATTATCACGACGCTCCCCCGGGCAACCCGGCCCATGAGTACATCCGGCGGCACGTGCTCTGCCATTGCCACGTCCTTCACCTGGCGGGTCAGGACTCCTCCCGCCGCCAGTTCGACCTGGGTCTGAACCATATCAGAATGGTTGGTGTGACATTGGTTTTGGTCTTTTCCCATCCCTTCATAACGAATTGAAAAATTGGTTCCACCCCTCGCACAGGATTCGGAATATTCTTTTTGTCACCTACCTTTTTCTGACTAAATAAAAAATATCCCGGATTGTCAATAGTTCTACCCGTATCGGTAGTATTACCGTAATAACATCTTTGAACTGCAACCCCTTCGTAATGCAAATACAGTCTCCTTATGAAGTATTTTATGGAATAGTGTTCCGCGGGGGAATGCTACCTACCCGGGCTTTCATGCTCTCAAGAGTCATCTTTACGCGTAGATGATCACACTCGACGGGAGTAGGGCACCCTGATTTTCAAATGAAAACGGCCATGATGCCGTAAGGTCACAAGCATACAGGATTAAAATGTCAAGAGGGGAGATTTTCGTATTAAATGCATTTGTCATGTTCATTGTTTATGCCCGACCGCAGAGCGGACATAGGCAGTAAGCGATAATATTTCACATTTTTCATTTGGCTAATATGATGCAGGCATGATAGGACGTTTTTTTTTATTTGTCCCGACCTATAATCGGAGAATAGGAATACTTTGATTACTATCTTGTTAGTTGGACTGTTTACCCGCTCTTATAAAAATTACAGGTCTCCTGATTATGAGACTCTACGAAATCAACCTTTTTGAGCAGATATATGTCCCCTTAGAGGCTGTTAGTCTGCAAAGGGACCCCGATGGCCCCGTTTCTCCTTATTCAAGAGTTCTGCTGCAATAATCCGTACTGAACAGTCCCCTTCCAAGAACCACGCACAATCTTTTCCAATGCATTGGATTTTGGTTTTAATACCCTCGAAATCAACCGCACTCGCAAATCTAAATGGGCAGATCGTTGATGATGACATACATAAGGAATTGTTTCCTGGGCAATCAACGTTGTGGCTGAGACCCGGCGTTTAAGGGGCAACCGTTTTGTAATGCCAAATAATTATGATATCAATATCAATTCATCGAATGTAATGCCTTTTCGGCATCCGGGCCTTACCCCGTCATCAGGAAAGTTGTCAACCGCATTGATCCAACCCACCTTTCGCTCATTCCTATTTAACGTGAGTTGGTATTTTCCATCCGCCATGCCCCCTTCGGCACTACCATCTCGAACCGTGCTCCTTTGCCTGGCTCTCCCGTCTCAGCAATGGTAATACCTGTAATTGAGAGGATCTCACGGGATAAGAACAACCCGAGCCCGGTGTTTTTCCCGAACCCACGCACGAATATCTTCTCCTTCTCGTCAGCAGGGATACCAACGCCATCATCTTCGCACAAGATAAGATAGTCATCACCAGATTTCAGGGCAGAGAACCGGATGGTCGTGATCTTCCCGCCGTATCGCCCGGCGTTATCCATCAGGTTGTAAAAAACCTTGGTGATGAGCTGGTCGGCGAACACCGTCATATCGGCAGGGAGATCATTTTCTACCATGACCATTCCGAGCGGTGCTTGTTTTGCCGCAGTATCTACGAGTGTGCGGCAGTCCTGCCATGTGGGTGCATGGACACCGATCTGTTCGTATTCTTTGGTGAACTGGATCATGGCTGAGATCCGGGAACTTGCATTTGTTATCCTGGTGAAAAAGTCTTGAAATGCCGGGTCCGTGGCTTTTTTTTGCAATAACGTCAGGAATCCATTCAGAACGAGCAGCTGGTTGTTGATGTCATGCCGGGTTATGCCGGAGAGGAGGTTGAGCTTTTTATTTGCCTGGCGGAGTGCGTCCTCATCCCGCTTGCGATCGGTGATGTCCAGTGCTGTTGCAGTGACTCCAACTGTTAAATTTTTGGGGTCAAACGGACACATACTCAGCATTACAATGATAATCTCACCGTCTTTCTTCATG
>Ga0194044_10000319_pt1 | contig 23374 bp, 20 predicted proteins | sample JunL4417m_MetaG_FD_155460 | JGI IMG/M metagenome (GOLD analysis project Ga0194044, IMG submission 155460) | Anoxic zone freshwater microbial communities from boreal shield lake in IISD Experimental Lakes Area, Ontario, Canada - Jun2016-L442-17m | ecosystem: Environmental > Aquatic > Freshwater...
CGGCATCCTCGAGGACTTCGACGGCATCAACCCGTTCAGCGCCTGGAGCGGCCCCTCGTGGGAGTGCTTTCGCCTGGGCTACAACTTCCTCACCGGGTACGACCGCGAGTACAAGCCCGCCCCCGAGCTGGCGCGCCGCTGGGAGACCTCGGCCGACGGCAAGACGTGGACCTTTCACATCATCGAGGGGATGAAGTGGCAGGACGGTGCGCCCCTGACCGCCCACGACATCGCCTTCACCTACAACCTCATCCGCGAGACGCGGGACGCCGCCTACGCCCAGTACCTCAGCGGTGTGACCAGCGTCACCGCGCCCGACGACGCGACGCTGGTCATCGAGACGCGCCGGCCCAACGCCGGCATGCTGGCCCTCTCCATCCCCATTCTGCCCGCGCACATCTGGAAGAAGGCCGACCCCGAGAACCTCGGCGGGTTCAGGAACTGGCCCCTGGTCGGCTCCGGTCCGTTCAGGGTCGCGGAGCTCGAGAAGGGCAAGTGGATGAGGCTCGCGGCCAACCCGGACTACCCCCAGGAGCTCGGCGGTCCGCCCACCATCGACGAGGTTTACTTCGTCATCAGCCGGAACGCCGACGCGATGATCCAGGACTACAAGGCCGGCGACCTCGACGCCATCGTCAATTGGCCGGCCACGTACTACAAGATCCTCAAGAGCCTGCCCGGCACGACGGCGGTGGCGGCGCCGGCCATCGGTTTCCACGAGCTGGGCTTCAACTGCTGGGCGAGCCCCAGGTCCAAGGGCGATCCGCGGCTGCGCGACGTCGCGGTGCGCCAGGCGATCGCCTTGGCCATCGACAGAGACAAGATCAACGCCGCCTCGATGGCGGGTCTGGCCGTCCCCGGCACAGCGCTCATCTCGCCGGTCCAGGGAATCTGGCACTGGCAGGCGCCCGCCGCGCAGACGGTCGCCTACGACCCCGAGAAAGCCAGGCGGATCCTCGAGGACGCCGGGTACTCCGATCGCGACGGCGACGGCGTGCGTGAGGACGCTGCGGGCAAGAAGCTCGACTTTCGCTTCGTGACCCTCAACGAGTACCCCGAGGACCAGGCGGCCGGCAGGATGATCGTCGCCTGGTGCGCCGACATCGGCGTCAAGCTGCGCCTCGAGCAGAAGGACGAGGGCGCCTTCGGCGACGAGGTGTACGACAACGCCGACTACGACCTGTTCATCTGGAGCTGGCGTGGCGATATCGACCCCGGATTCATGCTGTCCACGTTCACCACCACGCAGATCCTCAACTGGGGCGACAGCCAGTATTCCAACCCCGAGTACGACGATCTCTACGTCGCGCAGGCTGAGGCCCTTGACCCCGCCAGGCCCGACGATCCCACGGCGCGCAAGGCGCTCACCGACAAGATGCAGGCCATCCTGTATCGCGACACGCCGTGTGCGATCCTCTGGTACAACGTGAACCTGCAGGCGTTCCGCAGCGACAAGTGGACGGGCTACGGCACTGTGCCGGTCCAGGATGGCGCGCCCTTCTTCAACCTCACGCGCGCCACCTACCTCGACCTCAAGCCGCGGACCGCCGGCGTCGCCGCGGTCGAGAGCGGCGGCTCGCCGTGGGTCTACGCGCTGGTCGCCGCGGCCGTGATCGCCGGCGTGGTCGTGGTGGTCATCGTGCGGCGCCGGCCGGGGGCGGTGGAGGACGCATGAGCCGGGGGCCGGCGAACGCTGTTTTCGACATCTGGCCCGACGAGGCCATCGAAGCGATGCACCTGGCCTCGCTCGCGCTGCTCGAGCGGGCGGGGGTCAAAGTGGAGTCGCCGGTCGCCAGGGAGCTCTTCCTGGGAGCCGGCTGCACGGTCTCCGCCGCCGACCGTGTGCTCGTCCCCCGAGGTGTGGTCGACGACGCCGTGGCCGCCTGCCCGCCGTCCTGCAGCCTGGCGGCCCGCGACCCGGAGAGGTCGCTGGTCCTGGACGCCGAGCCGGGCGTCACCTACGTCCACAACATGGGCGGCGCGCGGGACGTCATCGACCCGCGCGGCGGCGCCGGCCGGCGCGCACGGCTCGACGATCAGGTGCGCGCCTGTCGCGTGATGCACAATCTGGTCAACCAGAGCCAGGTGACCGCGCTGTGGCAGCCCGGGGACGTGCCCGACCTGCTCGAGCCGCTGTACTCGTACCTCGTGCTCGCCCACGAGACCGACAAGGCCATCGGCGGTCCCGGGATCTCGCACCCGTTCCAGGCGCGGTACCTCCAGGAGATGGCCTCTGTGGTCACCGGCGCGGACGGCTCCAACGGCGTCTACCCTATCGACCTCGCCTTCTCGCCGGTGAGCCCTCTCGTGCTCGGCGGCGCGGTCACCGACGCCCTTGTCGCGCAGGTGCGTCGCGGCGGCGCCATCGTCGAGATCCTGCCCTGCCCGGCGGCCGCGACCACCGCCCCGGGCGCCCTGTCCGCCGCGCTCGCGCAGCAGAACGCCGAGGTGCTGGCCGGCGTCGTGCTCACGCAGCTCGCCGCGCCCGGCACGCCCGTGTACTACGGGCCGCGCCTGAGCGCCGTGGACCCGCGCAGCGGCGTCGTCGTCGCGGGCACCCCCGAGACCGGCGTCGCCTCCATCGCGGCCGTCCTTCTGGCGCGCCGGTCCGGCTTCGCCTGCGACTGCTACGGGCCCTGCAGCGACAGCAAGGTGGTCGATGCGCAGTTCGGCTACGAGCGCGCGGTCAACGCCCTCCTCGGCGTCGCCGCTCGCCCGCGTCTGCTCTCGGGCATCGGAGAGATGCAGGCGGGCGTGGGCAGTTGCCTCGAGGCTCTCGTCATCGACGACGAGGTGCTCAACAACGTCTTCTACGCCATCGCCGAGAGGCCCTGGGACAGCGACGCTCTGGACGTCGAGGCGATGGTCGACGGCGTGCTCTCGGGGCGCGGCTTTCTCGGCGCCAAGCACACGCGGCGGTACATCCGCAGCGAGTTCGTCGCGCCTCTGCTCAGCTACCGCGGCGGCCTCAACGAGTGGCTGGCCGCGGGACGCGGCGGCGTGGTGGACCTGGCCGCCGAGAAGGTCGCGGCTATCGTCGCACGGGAACCGGTGGGATTGCCCGACGACCTCCTCGAGGAGCTCTGCGCGCTCATCGCGAGCTGCGCCGCCGAGACCGGGGTACACGAGTATCCGGATCCTCGTCGCGCGCTTGGGCTGTAGACTAGGCTGGACACGGGCGGACGGCAGGATCCCCGCCCGGCGGTTTTATCGGGCGAGTGACGGGATGCGGAGAATGGCGATCCCCTTCGTGCACATCCAGGCGCGCGGCTCCCACCGGGAGCTCGGCCGCGCCGTCGGCGAGGGCGCGCGGGACGCCATCCACGCCTCCGTCGCCTTCTTCCGCGACAACTTCACCGCCATGACCCAGGGCCGGCTGAGCTTTGCCGAGGCCGAGCGCCTGGCGCTGGCCTACGCAGAGGAGGCCCGCCGCTGGACGCCGCGGCGCCTCGAGGAGCTCGAGGGCGTCGCCGAGGGGGCGGGCCTGCCGCTCTCTGAGCTGCTGGTGCCGAACTGCGCTGAGGAGCTCACGAGCGACGATACGGGCGCGGCCGGCTCGCGGGCGTCGGCGCCCGCGGGGCCGCACAGCGGCGACCACTGCACGGCGGTCGCGGTCGCCGCCGGCGGTCGTCACGTCATCGGCCACAACATGGACTGGTACGTCGTGGACGCGCCCAACAACGTGCTGTTCGACCTCACGGTTCCTGACGGCACACGGCTGATGGGCATCGCCGGGGCGCCTTACCTGCTGATGCTGGGCATGAGCTCGCACGGCGTCGGCAACGTGAGCAACTCCGTGCACAGCAACGACAATCGCGTGGGCGTGCCCAACGCCTTCGTGCGGCGCGCCTGCCTCGAGGGCGCCTCGCTCGAGGCCGCCCGTGAGCGCGGCCTGCTGGAGGCGCGCGCCCGGGGGACCAACCACTTCCTCGCCGACACGACTGGCCGCCTGTGGGACATCGAGACTTCGGCCACGGCGAGCGCCTTCATGGATCACTCGTCCGCCGGCTTCATGGCGCACACCAACCACTACGTCGCCGCCGGGATGGCGCCGTTCGAGGCGGTGACCTACGAGGAATCGCCGATCCGCCTGGCCACGGCGGAGAGGATCCTGACGGAGGGCATCGCCCGCGGCGACGACCCCGTGGAGCTCGTGGCGGGCGCGCTCCGCTGCCACGATCCGGCCCCGGAGCTGGCCATCTGCGGGCATCCCGACCAGAGCGAGCCGCTGGCCGAGCAGGGCATGACCGTGGGCAGCATGATCTGCGACCTCGACGAGCGCCGCATCTACGTGTGTGCGGGCCCGCCCTGCGAGAATCCCTACCAGATGTACAAGATGGAGGGATGACGCCCGTGAGCACCGCCGACCTCGTCATCGCCAACGGCCGCATCGTGGACGGCTGCGGCAACCCCTGGTACTACGGCGACGTGGCCGTGCGCGGCGGGCGCATCGCCGCCATCGGCGCCGCGGGCGCGCTGCGCGGCGGCGCCGTCGTCGATGCCGGCGGCCGCTACGTCACGCCCGGCTTCGTCGATCCGCACACGCACTCCGACATCTCGATCCTGCAGTATCCGCGGGCGGATTCCGTGGTGCGGCAGGGCGTGACCACGCACGTCACCGGCAACTGCGGTATGTCGGCGGCGCCGCTCGGCGCGGCGCACCGCGACGAGGCGCTGCACAACTGGGCGCACTACTGGGACATCAGTGGGGTGGCCTGGGACTGGGCGAGCTTCCGCCAGTATCTCCAGGCGCTGGAGCTCGCCGGCGGGGCCATCAACATCGCCCCGCTCGTCGGTCACGGCGCCTTGCGCCTGGCGGTCGTGGGCCTTGCCGAGCGCGCCGTCACCGAGCGCGAGCTCGTGAGCATGGAGCGCCTGCTCGACGCGGCCCTGCGGGCGGGCGCTCACGGCCTCTCCACGGGCCTTGTCTATCCTCCCGGGTGCTTCTCGGACACCGAGGAGCTCGTGCGCCTCTGCCGCGTCGTCGCCCGCCATCGCGGCATCTACACCACGCACGTGCGCGGCGAGCGCGAGACCATCCTCGAGGCCGTGGCGGAGGCCATCGCCATCGGGCGCCGCGCCGGCGTGCCGGTCCAGGTCTCGCACAACGTCCCCAAGTGGGGCGCCCCCGAGGGCGCGGCCGCCAACCTCGCGCTCATCGAGGCGGCGCGCCGCGAGGGTCTCGATGCGACCACCGACAGCGACGTGCACACCGACCTGGCGCCGCGTCTCTCCCGCGCCCTCCCGCAGCCGGTCCTGGACCTCGACCACGACGCGCTCATCGCCTTGCTGTCGGACAGGAGCCGGCGCGCCGAGCTGCGGCGCGCCGTCGTGGAGGACGTTCTGCCCGGCGCGGGCTACGCCGGCCTGATCCGGCACGGCCGCTTCGAGCGGCTCGTGATCTTCCAGGCCGGCCGCCACCCGGAGCTCCGCGGCCGCTCCGTCGCCGACATCGCCGCCGAGCGCGCCGCCGACCCCTTCGACACGTTCCTCGACCTGATCGTCGAGGAGGACGACCAGATCGTCGGGCTCTTCGATTACATGGAGGAGAAGAACATCCGCGCGCTGCTCTGCAGCCCGCTGTCCATGGTCTCGTCGGACGGCCTCGTGATGCCGCCCGCCGACGAGCTTGACGACGCGGCGCTCTACTGGCCGTGCAGCTACGGCGAGTACCCGGGCATCCTCGAGCGCTACGTGCGCGACGAGCCGGTGCTGCGCCTCGAGGAGGCCATCCGCAAGATGACCTCCTTCCCGGCGCAGCGCTTCGGGCTCCTCGACCGCGGCGTCCTGCGGCCCGGCCTGCGCGCCGACCTCGTGGTCTTCGACCTCGACAAGGTGCGCGACCGGGCCACCAACCTGTATCCGCACACGTATCCGTTCGAGAACATCCCACACCGTCATCCCGAAGGCCTGGACTGGGTGCTGGTCAACGGCGAACCGGTGATCGCCGAGGGCGAGCACACGGGGGCTTTGCCCGGGCGCGTGCTGCGGCGGCGCTGACGGTCACGCCTTCGCGCCTGCCATAACGTACAAGGCGCCTGCGGCCATCACGCCGCGGGCTCTCGCGCCGTACCTGGCCATGATGTAGAATCGCGGCCATGATCTGTGTTCAGGATATCCTCGAGATCCCCGACCTGAACCTCAGATTGCTGGCCGGCGCCAAGTCCACCAGCAACCCGGTGCGCTGGGTGCACATCACCGAGGTCCCCGACCCGACCAGGTGGCTCAAGGGCGGCGAGCTCCTCCTCACCACCGGCTACGGTTTCGTCGGCGCGGAGGCCCAGCAGATCGAGCAGCTCAAGCGGCTCATCGATCACAACCTCTCCGGGCTCGGCTTCGGCACCGGCTTCAGTTTCGACAAGGTCCCGCCGGCGCTCATCGGGGTCGCCGAGGAGTACGGCTTTCCGCTCTTCGAGGTGCCGTACCACGTGCCGTTCATCGCCATCACCGAGGCCGTGGCCTCGAAGATCGTCAACGAGCAGTATTCGCTCCTGCAGCGCAGCCTCGCGGTGCACGAGAAGCTCACCAGGATCGTGCTCGAAGAGAAGGGCCTCGAGGCCATCCTCTCCACGCTCTCGGCCCTGGTCGGCTGCTCGGCGGTCCTCTTCGACTTTCACGGCGTGGTGCTCTGCGAAGCCGCCTACCGGCGGCGCCTCGGCGGCGAGCTCGTCGCCGACCTCTGGGGCCGCATCTGCGACCGCCGCGCCGATCGCCAGAACTTCGCCCTCAGCATGGAGGGCGTCGGTTCGGGCGTGCAGGTCTACCCCGTGGTCGCGTCGCATCGCATCGGCGCCTTCCTCGCCGTGGTCAAGGACAGCGGCGACTTCAGCGAGTACGACCGCATCATCCTGCACAACGTGGTCACCGTGACGGCGCTCGAGCTGGTCAAGAAGAAGGCCGTCGCCGAGACCGAGAAGCGGCTGGCCGGCGACTTCTTCGACGAGCTCATCGCCAGCGACCTCTACGAAGAGGAGATCGCCCGCCGCCTGGCCTTCTTCGGCCTCGATCCGCAGTCCCCGCATCTCATCGTCCTTCTCGACATCGACGGCTTCGCGGCGCCCGTCGAGGCGCGCGGCGAGCGCGAGGAGACCATGGTTCAGGACGTCAAGGAGCGCCTCCACTGGGCGGTCGACGAGTTCATGGCGAAGCGCGACATCCTCTTCATCTCCGCGTCGCGCAGCGACTCGGTGGTCATCCTTGTGCAGCCGGGCAAGCTCGCCGGCGGCGCGGTGATCGCGCTGGCCGGGGAGCTCCAGGCGGCCATCGACCAGCTTCTCCCCGAGATCAGCGTGTCGGTCGGCATCGGCCGCCCGCACCGCCGGCTCATCGATCTGCGCCAGAGCTACTACGAGGCCAGCTACGCCATCAAGATCCGCAGGGTAAAGGGCGAGCCGGGCGTCATCGCCGGCTTCGACGACCTGGGCTCCTATGGGCTCCTGCTGGGCCTGCAGGACACCCTTTCACTGCAGGTCTTCTACGGCAGCGTGCTCGGCAAGCTGCAGGACTACGACGAGCGGAGCTCGAGCGACCTCGTGAAGAGCCTCGCCTGCTTTCTCGAGGCCAACGGCCACTGGGGCGACGCCGCCGAGAAGCTCTACGTGCACCGCCACACGCTGCGCTACCGCATGAAGCGCGTGGAGGAGATCACCGGCCGCGACCTCGACCAGGCGCAGGACCGCATGGAGTTCTGGCTGGCGCTCAAGGCCAAGGAGCTCATGGACCAGGCGACCAGGCAGGGCAAGACCGCCTAGGACATCACCAGCGAGCCGTTGTCGACCACCACGTTGACGCCCGTCACGGCGTCGGTCTCGAGACAGAAACGCACGGCGGCGCCGACGTCGGCGGGCGCCACAAGGCGCTCCGCCGCCACCTTGGCGGCCGCCCGCAGCGTCGCCGCCCGGTGCTCGTCCTCCTCCAGGTCGACCGGCCCCGGCGCGACGCCGCAGACCCTCACGCCGCCGTTGGTCCAGGCTCGCGCCAGCTCCTTGACGAGGTGGATCTGGGCGGCCTTGGCGGCGCCGTGCGCGGCGAACGCCGTCCACGGCTGCAGGCCCAGGTAGTCGGTGATGGCGACGATCACGCCGCCGGTCGCTCCGTCGGCAACGAAGCGCCGGCGGGCGGCCACAGCCGTGAAAAAGAAGCCCTTGGCGATGGTGTCGAGCGAGGCGTCCCACGAGGCCTCGTCCACTGCCTCGGGGGGCCTGGGCACGAACGGACCGCTGGCGGCGTAGACGAGTCCGTCGAGGCCGCCGAGAACCGCCGCGGCGGCGGCCACCAGGCTTGCGGCCGCCGCGGGCCGGCGCACGTCGCCGGTCGCGGCGGCGGCCAGCGGCGCGCCGGCCGCGCGTAGCGCGCCGACCTGCGCGTCGGCTTCTTCGCCGGCCGTGCGCGACGACACGCACACGGCGGCGCCGTGCGCGGCCAGGTCGAGGGCCAGCGCGCCGCCGAGCCGATGCACGCCGCCGACCACGAGGATACGGGCGCCGGCGACCTTCACGCCGGCTCCCCGAGGTGCTCGTACGGCTCGTCGGCGCTGATGCGGACGCTCGCCTGACTCGCCGGATCGCGGGCCGCCACGCCCACCGTGCCGCCGGGCGCGGAGGAGACGGCGGCGATCCTCTCGTGGGCACGCTCGGGCCTGACCATGCAACGGCTCCCTTCGTCGGCTGAGGTAAATATATACGAGCGCCGCGAGCGGCGGCCGGCGTGGCGGGCGCCGCCGCCGACGGAGGAGGGCGCGCCACTTCACGTGCCGTGCGGTTGTGCGCGTTTCCTTTTCTTTCTGGGCTTATCTGGGCGTTCACGTGTGCTAGACTGCCAAACGCATACGCCATTGAGAGCGTTCGCAGGTAGAACGTGATCATCGGGATGAAGAACGAGGAGGAGTCATGATCGTCGGTGTCCCCAAGGAGATCAAGAACGAGGAGTACCGCGTCGCGGTCACCCCGAACGGCGTCAAGGAGTTCGTGCGCGCCGGGCATACCGTCTTCGTAGAGAAGGGCGCCGGCGTCGGCAGCGGCTTCGACGACGACGCCTACAAGGCCGCCGGCGCCACGCTGGCCAAGGTCGAGGATGTGTTCGCCAAGTCCGACATGATCGTCAAGGTCAAGGAGCCGCTGCCCGTCGAGTGGCCCATGTTCAAGAAGGACCAGATCCTCTACACGTACCTGCACCTCGGCGCCGCCTACGCCAAAGATCTCACCGACGGCATGCTCGCCGCCGACATCCGCGGCATCGCCTACGAGACCGTCGAGCTCCCCAACGGCGGCCACCCGCTCCTCTTCCCGATGAGTGAGGTCGCCGGCCGTCTGGCCATCCAGGCCGGCGCCACGCACCTCCAGAAGGACAACGGCGGCCGCGGCGTGCTGCTCGGCGGCGTCACCGGCGTACCGCCGGCGAAGGTCGTCGTCATCGGTGGCGGCACCGTGGGCGTCAACGCCGCCAAGATGGCCGTGGGCCTCAACGCCCGCGTTGTCATCCTCGACAACAGCGCCGACCGCCTCTCCTACCTCGACGACATCTTCGGCGGTCGCGTCGAGACCGTGCTCTCCACCGAGGCCGCCATCGAAGAAGAGATCGTGCACGCCGACCTCGTGATCGGCGCCGTGCTGCTCCCCGGTGGCGCCCAGGCGCCGCACCTGATCAAGCGCGCGTCGCTCAAGACCATGCAGCCCGGCTCCGTGATCGTCGATGTCGCCATCGACCAGGGCGGCTGCTTCGAGACCTCCAAGCCGACCACGCACAGCGACCCCACCTATGTGGTCGACGGCGTCATCCACTACTGCGTGGCCAACATGCCGGGCGCCGTGGCGCGCACCTCCACCATGGCTCTCACCGGCCGCACGCTGCCTTACGGCCTCGCCATCGCCAACAAGGGCTTCGAGCAGGCCGTCAAGGACGACCCGGCTCTCGCCTTGGGCGTCAACGTCTACCGCGGCAAGCTCACCATTCCGTCGGTGGCCGAAGCCCACAAGATGACGTACACGCCGCTGGACAAAGTGCTGGCCTAGCGGCTGAATCGGCTCCGCGGCGTCCACTGGCCGCGCCCAGTCGAACCTGCGAGAATGGAGCCGCGCGCGGACGCCCGTCCGCACGCGGCTCCTTCCGTTGCGGGGCGCTTTTCGTCCCGTTCGCTCGTCCAGCGGGGATGCGGCGGCGGCGGCAGGGGCGCCGAGACGCGATGGCACGGCAAAGGAGCTTGAATGGGCGATCTACTCCGCATCGACCTGACCACGCGCACGTCCGCCGAAGAGACCGTGCCGCCGCAGCTCATCAAGGAGCTCATCGGGGCCAAGGGCCTCGGCACACACTACCTGTGCGAGGAGGTCGGCCCCGAGGTCGATCCTCTGAGCCCGCGGAACAAGTTGATCTTCGCCATCGGCCCCATGGCCGGCACGAATATGCTGGGCAGCAACCGCTACGGCCTCTTCTTCGCCTCGCCGCTCACCAACGGCTACGCCGAGTGTTACTCGGGCGGCTACCTCACCCCGCAGTTCGCCAGGACCGGGTACAAGGTCGTCATCGTGGAGGGGAAGGCCGACGGTCACGTCTATCTGGAGATCAGCGAAGAGGGCGTGCGCTTCCACAGCGCCGACGACCTCTGGGGGCTCGACGCCTTCGAGGCGGAGGATCGCATCCTCGCGGCCACCGAGCACGACAAGGCCCGGGCCTGCGTCATCGGCCAGGCCGGCGAGAAGCTGGTGCGTTTCGCCTGCGTGAACAACGACAAGTGGCACCAGCTCGGGCGCGGCGGCCCCGGAGCGGTGTTCGGGAGCAAGAACCTCAAGGGCATCGTCTGGCACGGCGACAAGAAGGTCGAGGTCGCCCGGCCCGACGACTACAAGGTCGTCGTCCGGCAGATGGTGGAGAGCACGAAAGACAACCCCGGCGTTGCCGCCTACCAGCGCGGCGGCACCATGAACATGGTGCGCATCATGAACGGCGCCAACGCCTTTCCCACGCGCTACTGGCGCAAGGGCAAGCTCGACTCCTTCGAACGCCTCACCGTCGAGACCATGCTCGCCGAGCACGGCACCAGGAACGATTCCTGCCCGCCCTGCGTGATGCGCTGCGTCAAGCACAACACGGTGTTCGAGGGCCGTCACAAGGGCCTCGAGGTCGAGGGGCCCGAGTACGAGACCGCCTACGTCTTCGGCGGGCTCTGCGAGATCGACGATCTCTCCGAGATCATGTGGCTCAACGACCTGTGCGACCGCTACGGCGTCGACAGCATGACGGCGGGCAACCTCTGCGCCCTGGCGATCGAGGCCTCGCAGCGTGGCCTCATCGACGAGAAGATGGACTTCGGCGATCCCGATTGCGTGGGCGCGTTCCTCACCAGGATGTGCCTCCGCGAGGGCATCGGCGACATCTGGGCCGAAGGGATCCTGCGCGTCGAGAAGGAGTATGGGCTCGAAGGCGTCGCCGTTCACGTCAAGGGTATGGAGCCGGCCGGCTACGATCCGCGGGCGATGAAGGGCATGGGCATGGGCTTCGCCACCACGACGCGCGGCGCCTGTCATCTGCGGGCCACCATCTACAAGGCCGAGCTCACCGGGATCCTCGACCCTCAGGCCATCGAAGGCAAGGCGGCGGTCTACTGCGATTGGGAGGACCGCCTCACGATCATGGACACGCTGCTCTACTGTCGCTTCTATCGCGATCTCGTGCCGTGGCCCTTTATCACGGCCGTTGTCAACGCGGCTATCGGCGCCGACTACACCGCGGACGACCTGCATCGCATCGCCAACCGCATCATCACGATGTCGCACGACTTCAACGCGGCGCGCGGCATCGGCCGCGAGAGCGAGAGGCTGCCCGAGTGGGTCAGCGAGAAGCCCATGGAGGATGAGGGCGCGCTCACCTTCCCGCAGACAGAGATGGACTCCATGCTGACCGACTACTACGAGATTCGCGGCTGGGGCGCGTTGCCGCCGCTCTGAGGGCAGTGTGCCGGCGCCCCAAGCCGGCGGACAAGCGCCACAAACGGGGCGTGCCCGCAGGGCACGCCCCGTTTGTTTCTAGAGGCCGAAGTACTCCTTGACCCGGCGGTACGGGGCCAAGCTGTCGCTGAACGCCTGGAGGACGACCTGCAGGCGGCGCGTCGAAGCGCCGAGCCGGTTGATGCCGGCGGCGATCTGCCCCGTCTGGAGGATCATGTCGTCGCCGAGCTTTGCCAGCTCTTCGGCGCGCAGGGCGAGATCGGCGGCCAGCGGTGCGGCCACGCGTGACACTTTGATGCCGCGCTTCAAGAGCCGCCACGCCTTGACGGCGAGGAAGCCGGTAAAGACGCAGACGACCGCGAAACTGCAGAGACCGACCGCGAGCACAAACAGACCGTTGGGTTGCATGACGCCAGTCTACCTCGCCGGCGACGCCGGCGACAGACGGGCGCCGCGGAGCGTGGTCGGCGCGGGCGCCGCGGCCGTGCTCACGGGAGGCGGATGGGGTACCGGCAGGCGAGCGCGCAGCCGCGGCCGTCGAGCCTGCTCACCTTGACCACGTCGCCGGTGTGGGGAGCTTCGATGAAGAGGCCGTCGCCGACGTAGATGCCGACGTGGCTGTAGAAGCTCGCGTCGCCGAAGAAGACGAGGTCGGCGGGCTGCATGCGGCTGAGCGGCACCGGCGTGCCTTGGCGCGCCTGCAGCGTGGCGCCGTGATAGACGCTCACGCCGAACTTGGCGTAGACATACATGACAAGGCCCGAGCAGTCGAAGCCGCCGGACGGTGATGCCCCGCCCCACACGTAGGGGATGCCGAGGTACTTCATCGTCTCCCTGACGAGCGCGATCTGGGCGGCGCTGCCGTTGATGGTGTCGATGTCGATGCCGACGGCGGCGGCGAGGCGCTGCGACGCGGCGGCGTCGAGGCGTGCCTGGCGCGCGATGAGCTCCCTGACCCGGGCGTCGAGATCGGCGAGCAGCGCCTGCCGCTGGGCCAGCTGGTCCTCCACGTCGGCGCGCTTCTCGCGCAGGTCCATCTCGCGGGTGAGCGCGGTGGCACGGTCTTTCTCGACCTGGTCGGCCAGCTTGCCCACCCTCTGGGTGAGCGCCTCGATGCCCGCGACGGTGTCCTCGTCGACCTGACTGATCTGCCGGAAGTAGTCGATCTGCGTGTCGATCTCCGTGAAGTCCCGGGTGCCCAGCACCAGGTCGAGCACGCTCACGCCGCCGTTTTTGTAGATGTCGGCCATGCGCTCGCCGAGCACCGAGCGCGCCACGTCGAGCTGGAGCTGGGCGCGCGTCAGGTCGCGGCGCGTCTCGATGAGGCGCACGTTGAGGTCGTCGAGCTGGGAGCGCGCCACGTTGTACTTCTCCACGGTGATCTGGGAGTCGAGGTCCAGGCGCGCGACCTCGGCGCGCGCCTGCTTCGCCTGTGCCTGCAGCGCTTCGAGGTCCTGGGCGGGGGCCGCCAGGGCCGCGGCGGGAAGCATCGCGAGGAGCACCGCGCCCAGCGCGCAGGCGAACGCGACCGTCATCGCGGCCCGGCGCGCGCTCGCCTGTGCTCGGTCTCGTCTCATGGCCTCACCATAGTGTATCGGACGTTATCGGCTGTCCTTGACGTCGCGCAAGCGGCGCTGTCCCTCCCGGTACTTTACAATCCCGCGAGGCCGGGTATACAATGCGTAGTCCAGTCACGTCGCGGGGTGGAGCAGTCCGGTAGCTCGTCGGGCTCATAACCCGAAGGTCGCAGGTTCGAATCCTGCCCCCGCTACCAAGCCTTTCGGGGCACCCGTTCGGGTGCCCTTCTTGTCTTTCGCCCCGCGCCGAGAGCCCGGATGCTTCGCCGCGAGGCTCGCGCCCGCCCCCGTATGCTTCGAGAGCCGCGCTGATGGGTAGCAGTGTCTGCGAATCGCAGTCCACAGACATCTGGGAGTCAAGCATGACTACAAGCAAGCAAGCCGCCGCGGAGTTCTTCGGCGCGTTCTGGCTGGTCTTCGGCGGCACGGGAGCCGCCGTCCTCGCGGCCTCCCTGGGGGCCACAGGCATCGGTCTCGTGGGTGTGGCGCTCGCCTTCGGGCTCACTGTGGTGACCATGGCTTACGCCGTGGGTCACATCTCCGGTGGCCATTTCAATCCCGCCGTGACCATCGGCCTGTGGGTCGGCGGCCGCTTCCCGGCGGGCAAGATACCCGTCTACATCGTCGCCCAGGCTCTGGGCGCCATCGCGGCGTCGGCCGTGCTCTACGTGGTCGCCAGCGGCAAGGCAGGGTTCACGCTCTCCGACGGCTTCGCCGCCAACGGCTACGGCGATCACTCTCCGGCGGGGTACTCGATGCTCGCCGCGATCGTCATCGAGCTGCTCCTCACCTTCTTCTTCCTGCTCGTGATCCACGGCGTCACCGACAGGCGGGCTCCGGCCGGTCTCGCACCCCTGGCGATCGGCCTGGCGCTCACGCTCATCCATCTCATCAGCATCCCGGTGGACAACACCTCGGTGAACCCCGCGCGCAGCTTGGCGCCCGCCCTCTTCGTGGGTGGCTGGGCGCTCAGCCAGCTGTGGCTCTTCATCGTGTTCCCCATCGTGGGCGCGGTGGTCGCCGGTCTCGTGTACCGGTACGTGCTTGAGGTCCCGGCGTCCGCCCGCGACAAGGTCGAGGGACCGGGCGAGGCCACGGAGTAGGCTCTGGGGCGGCGGGGCGGCGGGCGGCCGCGGGCCGCCCGCCGCCCCGCATCCTTGTCGCCGCCCGCCCGTCTGCTATGCTCGGCCCGGACCCGCGGTGAGGCCGTGAGCACGGCCCGAGAGGAGGCGTCATGTCGGTGCTGATCGTCGTGAGCACGGCCCCCTACGGCAGCGAAGGGCCGTACAACGCCTTTCGCCTCGCCGAGGCGCTCGCCCTGCGCGATGAGCACGTCGAGGTCTTCCTCATGGGCGACGCCGTGCACGCGGCGCGCGCCGGGCAGGATCCCCGTGGCGCCCACGCCTCACTCGAGCAGATGCTGCTGGGCCTCCTGGACGCGGGCGTCGACGTATCGTGCTGCGGCGCCTGCTGTACGGCTCGCGGCCTGGCCGAGGACGACGTCGTTCCCGGCGTGCGCGCCCAGACCATCCACGACCTCGCCGCCGCGACGTCTCGCAGCGACAAGGTCGTCTCCTTCTGACGGGCCGCCGTGGCCGGCGCCGCTGCCGCGGGCTTCCGCCTCGAGCGTCGCGTCGCCGGCTTTGTGGAGCGCGAGCGCGTCCTGCGGCCCGGAGAGCACGCGCTGCTGATGTTGTCCGGCGGCGCCGACTCGATGGCGCTTCTCGCCCTGCTGCCGGGCGTCGCCGCGCGCCTCGGCCTGCGGCTGCGCCTCTCGGCCCTGCACGTCGATTACGGCGCCCGCGGCGCCGACTCCGATCGTGACCGTGAGATCGTGGCGCGCGCCTGCGCGGCCGCCGGGGCGCCGCTCCATATCGTGCGCCTGCCGCGCCGCCTGAGCGGCGCCGGTTTCCAGGCGCGCGCGCGGGCGCTCCGCTACGAGCGCGCGCGGGCGCTCGCCGTCGCCCACGGCTGTGACGTCATCGTCACCGGCCACAACCGCGACGATCAGGCCGAGACCATTCTGTACCGCTTGACCAAGTACGCGACGCCGCGCGGCCTTGCAGGCATGCGGCCGCGCGACGGCGGGCTGGCGCGGCCGCTCCTCTGCCTCGGCGCGGCGGAGATCCGCGAGTACTGCCGCGAGCGCGGCATCGAGTACGGGGAGGACGTCAGCAACGCCCAGCCCGTCTACGCGCGCAATGCCCTGCGTCTCGATGTGCTCCCCTTGCTGGCGCGCCTGAATCCGCGGGTCGCCGAGACCCTTTCGGATACCGCGACGATGGCTGCGGCGGAGGCCGACGTGCTGGCCGCGGCGACGGCCGCCGCGGCCGTACGTGCGACGCGGCCGCTCGCGCCCGGGGACCTCGTCGCCCTCGACATCGCGGCGCTGGCCGCTGAACCACCCGCGCTGCGCGCCCTGGTGTTGCACAACGCAGCGCGGCACGCGCTCGGCGGCGAAGCGCTCGTGGAGCGCCGCGTCGTGGAGGCGCTCCTCGCCGTGTGCGGGCGGCGCGATGACGCCGGCCGCACCAGCATCGGGAGCGGCCTCGAGGCGGTGCGCGCCGGCGGCGTTCTGCGCCTCCGGCGCCGTGAGCCGGCGCACGTCTGCGCGCCGGTGAGCTGCGACGGCGCGGCGCTGGCCGCCGCCGGCGGCGAGGGCCTCGCCCTCGCCGTTTGCGGCCGCTCATTCCGCGCCCGGCTGCGCGAAGGGTCGGCGCTCGAACGCGACCCCGCGCGCGCCTTCGTCGGCCTCGCCGCCGCGCCGCGCCGCGTGACGCTGCGGCATCCGCGGCGCGGCGAGCGTTTCGCCCCGCTGGGCCTCGGCCACGAGACGACGGTGGCGCGCTTTCTGGCCGCCGCCCGGGCGCCGGCCGCCGCCCGTGCCCGCGCCCTCGTCCTCGCCGTTGACGACGCCGTGGCGTGGGTGGGGTATGCGGACGCCGGCGGGGCGCGGCGCGGCAGGGTTGCGCAGGGCTTTCGCGTGCGTGAGAGTAGTGCGTGTACGCTGCTCGTCTTCGAGGAGGACACGTGAAGGCCCCTATCGCAGAGGTGCTCGTCGGCCGCGAGGAGCTGGCCGCCAGGGTCGAGGACCTCGCCGCCCAGATCTCCCGCGACTACGAGGGCAGGGAGATCCTCCTCGTTGGCGTGCTCAAGGGGGCGGTGTTCTTCATGGCCGACCTCGCGCGGCGCATCGACGCGCCGGTGGCGCTCGATTTCATGGCCGTGTCGAGCTACGGCTCGTCCACCGATTCTTCGGGCGTGGTGCGCATCCTCAAGGATCTCGACCTCGAGATCGCCGGGCGCCACGTGCTCATCGTCGAGGACATCATCGACTCGGGGCTCACGCTCAGCTACCTTCTCAAGAACCTGCGCAGCCGCAAGCCGGCCTCGCTCGAGGTCTGCGCCCTGCTCACCAAGCCCTCGCGGCGGCGCACCGAGATCCCCTGCAAGTACGTGGGCTTCGAGATCGAAGACAAGTACGTCGTCGGCTACGGCCTCGATCTGGCCGACCACTTCCGCACCCTCGACTTCATCGGCGTCCTCACCTCCGAGGCGGCCGCCGCGATCGTCGACCACGAGGGTTCTTTGCTGTAGCCAGACGGGTATGCTACTCTGGCAGGACGGGCCTTTGCAGGCTCAACGAGCCTGCCTCCCGGCGGTCCGCGAGCACTCATCCAGAAGGGTCCATGTGAGCAGATTCATCCGTAGCGCCCTGTTCCCCATCCTCATCGTGATCGTCGTCGCGATGTTCATCGAGTGGGTCATCCAGGGCAAGAGCGGCAACGACGCCCCCAAGGCGATCTACTCCGCGCCCGGCATGGCCACCGAGCAGATCCTCACCAGCGACCTGCAGGCCGGCCTGGTCAAGAGCGTCCTCATCGACCCGCAGAGCAAGCTCGCGGAGGTCACCCAGCTCGGCGGCGTGTTCTACGTCGCGCCCATCGCCGATCCCGCTGCTCTCGAGGAGCTGCTCAAGACCAGCGCGCCCAAGGTGACCGTCAGTCAGGGCACTGTGGCCAAACCGCCCGCGGCGCCCAGCTTCACCAACGACGTCATCAACGGCAGGGTCCAGACGGTCGTCATGAACACCAAGGACCAGACGCTGCAGGTCACCCTCAAGGCGCCGGAGGGCGGCAAGGAGACCCAGTACTCGGTGGGCACCACCGATCCGGCGACCACCACGGAGCTGCTCAACCAGTACCAGGTGCCCTACGACGCCAAGAGCCCCAGCTCGCCGTGGTGGACGGGCGCGCTCACGTTCATCCTGCCGTTCCTTCTCATCATCGGGTTCTGGATCTTCATCATGAACCGTATGCAGGGCGGCGGCTCCAAGGTCATGAGCTTCGGCAAGAGCCGCGCCAAGCGCGTCAGCGCGGATTCCCCCAAGGTCACGTTCAAAGACGTGGCCGGCGCCGATGAGGCGGTCGAGGAGCTGCACGAGATCAAGGAGTTCCTCGAGAACCCCAAGAAGTTCCAGCAGCTTGGCGCGCGCATCCCCAAGGGCGTGCTGCTGTTCGGCCCGCCCGGCACCGGCAAGACGCTCCTCGCAAGGGCCGTCGCCGGCGAGGCGGGCGTCCCGTTCTTCAGCATCAGCGGCTCGGACTTCGTCGAGATGTTCGTCGGCGTCGGCGCCTCGCGGGTGCGCGACCTGTTCGCGCAGGCCAAGGAGAACGCGCCCTGCATCATCTTCGTCGACGAGATCGACGCCGTGGGCCGTCACCGCGGCGCCGGCATGGGCGGCGGTCACGACGAGCGCGAGCAGACCCTCAACCAGCTGCTCGTCGAGATGGACGGCTTCGAGATGAAGGACAACGTCATCCTCATCGCCGCCACCAACCGCCCCGATATCCTCGACCCCGCGCTGCTGCGCCCCGGCCGCTTCGACCGCCAGATCGTCGTCGATCGCCCCGACAGGCCTGGGCGCCGGGCCATCCTCGACGTGCACTCGCGCGGCAAGCCCATCGGCAAAGACATCGATCTCGACGCGCTGGCCGCGCAGACCTCGGGCTTCACCGGCGCCGACCTCGCCAACCTCGTCAACGAGGCGGCGCTGCTGTCGGCGCGCTACGGCAAGAAGGTCATCGGCATGCACGAGCTTGAAGAGGGCATCATGCGCGTCCTCGCCGGCCCCGAAAAGAAGACGCGCATCATCTCCGAGAAAGAGAAGGCCATCACCGCGTATCACGAGATGGGCCACGCGCTCGTCGGCCACTTTCTCGAGCACACCGACCCCGTACACAAGATCTCGGTGGTGAGCCGCGGCCAGGCGCTGGGCTACACCATATCGCTGCCCACCGAAGACAAGTTCCTGACCACCAAGGGCGAGCTCATGGACACCCTCGCCATGACGCTCGGCGGGCGCGCCGCCGAGGAGGTCGTGTTCGGCGAGATCACCACGGGCGCCGCCAACGACCTCGAGAAGGCCACGGCCATCGCCAAGCAGATGATCATGCGCTTCGGCATGAGCGAGGAGCTCGGCCCGCGCACCTTGGGCCACGACCAGTCCATGCCCTTCCTGGGCCGCGAGTTCCAGGCGCAGGCCGACTACTCGGACGAAGTGGCTCGCCAGATCGACGACGAGATCCGCCGCATCATCGAGGAGGCCCACCAGTGCGCCCAGGATCTCCTCCACGACAAGCGCGAGCTGCTCGACGCGATCAGCAAGATCCTCATGGTGCGCGAGACCATCGAGGCCTCCGAGTTCCAGGCGCTGGTCGACGGCGTGCCCGAAGACGAGGCCTTCCGCGAGCGCGACGAGAAAGCCGCCCAGCACCGCGCCAAGGTCGCCCGCGAGCACGAGAAGAAAGAACGCCCGGCGCAGCCGCCGGTGCCCAAGCCGGCGCACGTCAATCCGGTCAACCCCGAGACCACCTGACGTCACCCGGCGCTCCGCCCAGACACCCGTGGATCGCGACAGGATAGAGCAGGGCGCCCGCCTCATCCTCGAAGGCATCGGCGAAGGCCCGGCGCGCGCCGGGCTCGTCGGCGCGCCGCGCCGCGTCGCCGACATGTACGCCGACATCTTCTCGGGCATCGGCGGCCCGGACCCGGCCGAGCTGCTGGTGGCCATGGCCGGCGACCACCACCGCGAGATGGCGATCATCCGCGACACCGACTTCTACTCGGTCTGCGGGCGCCACCTGCCGCCCTTCGCGGGGATGGCCCACGTGGCCTTGTCCATGCGCGGCGTGCGCACTCCGGGGACGCGCACCGTGACGAGCGCCGCGCGCGGCCTGATCCAGTCGCACGACGCCACCCGCGCCGCGGCCTTCTCCCTCATCAGCTCGCCGCGCTGAGCGCGCTCGCCGTGCCGGCCCAGCCGACCTGCGCTCTCGACCTCTCCTTCCCGTGCATCATGGGCGTGGTCAACGTCACCCCCGATTCGTTCTCCGACGGCGGCCGCTTCTTCGCCGCCGACGACGCGCTCGCGCAGGGCCTCGCCCTGGCGCGCGAGGGCGCGGCGCTCGTCGACATCGGCGGCGAATCCACGCGCCCCGGCGCGGACCCGGTGGCGGAGGACGAAGAGCTGCGCCGCGTGCTGCCGGTGGTCGAGGCTCTGGCCGGGCGCGTCGGCGTGCCGATCTCGGTCGACACGATGAAGGCCGAGGTGGCGCGCCGGGCACTGGCCGGCGGCGCCGCGCTCATCAACGATGTGAGCGCCCTGCGCTTCGACCCCGGCATGGCCGCCGTGATCGCCGAGGCGGGCTGCCCGGTCTGCCTCATGCACATGCACGGCGAGCCCAGGACGATGCAGGACGCTCCGCGCTACGACGATGTCGTGGACGAGGTGCTCCAGTTTCTCGAAGAGCGCATGGTCTTCGCGCTCGCCCAGGGGATCCATGAGGACCAGATCATGGTCGATCCAGGCATCGGCTTCGGCAAGACCGTGGACCACAACCTCGCCCTGCTGCGCGAGCTGCGGCGCTTCACCGCGCTCGGCAGGCCGGTGGTGCTGGGTACGTCGCGCAAGCGCTTTCTCGGCGCGATCCTCGGGGCCGAGCCCACGGCGCGCACCATCGGCAGCGTAGCTACAACGGTGGTGGGCCTCCTTGCCGGGGTCCACGTGTTTCGTGTGCACGACGTCAAGCCCAACTTCGAGGCGCTCCGCGTCGGGCTGGCCGTCCTGGAGGGCGCGCCGGCCGCGTGAGCGCCGGCCGGCCGCGTGGCCGGCGCGCCCCGGGAGGCCTCATCATGTCGAGCCGTCTGTCCATCTCCGTCCAGGGCATCGAGCTGCGCGGCCGCTGCGGGGTCACCCCCGAGGAACGCGCCGTGGGTCAGACCCTCATCGTGGACGTCCGTCTCGAGCCCGTCGCCTGCCCGGGCGCTCAGAGCGACGAGCTTTCCGGCACCATCGACTACGGATGGGTCGTCGACATCGTGCGCGGCAAGGTGGAAGGCCACGAGTTCAAGCTCCTCGAGCGCCTTGCCGAGGTCATCGCCGACGCCCTGTGGGACGCCCTCGACCTGGCCTCCCTCGAGGTCGCCGTGGCCAAGCCCGCGCCGCCGGTGGCCATCCCCATCGCCGCCGCTCGAGTGCAGCTCGTGCGCACCGCGTGAGCGAGCTCCCACGCAGCCGCGTGTTCGTCTCAATGGGCTCCAACCTCGGCGACCGCCTGGGCTCTCTGGCGGCGGCCCGCGAGGCGCTCGCGGCGCTGCCGGCGACGGCGGTCGTGGCGGCCTCGCGGATCTACGAGACGGCCCCGCAGGGCCACGAGAGCCAGCCGGAGTTTCTCAACCAGGTTCTGTGCCTCGAGACCGGCTTGCAGCCTCACGATCTTCTGGCCGAGTGCCGGCGCATCGAGAACGAGCACGGCCGCGAGCGTGGGCTGCGGTTTGGCCCGCGCACGCTCGATGTCGATATACTCCTCTTCGAGGATGTCGAGTCGGAGGAGCCCGAGCTGATGCTCCCACACCCGCGGATGCTGCGCCGCGCCTTTGTGCTTGCGCCCCTCGCCGAGATCTGGGACCACGCGCGAGGGATGCCCGATCTTCACATCGCCGCCCTCGCGCAGGCCATGGCTCGAGACCAGGCGATACGGCCTTGCGACGTTCCGGAGGTGTGAGCCGTGACCAGCGACCACCGTGCGGCGACTCCCACCACCGGGCTTCCGCCGGCGGCGCGGACCGGCGGCTGAGGCGCCCGGCTGTGTCGCGCCCGTACATCGCCGGCCGCTCCGGGGAGCCCCTGCAGCGGCGTACCTTCGACGTGCTCGTGCTGGGCGGCGGCATCGCCGGCCTCACGGCGGCGATCGCCGCCGCGCGCCGCTGGCGCGTCGGGCTGCTCACCAAGTCGAGCTTCGACGACACCACCACCTTTCTCGCGCAGGGAGGCATCGCCGCCGCTTTGGGCCCGTCCGACTCGCCCGAGCTGCACTTCCAGGACACCGTCAACGCCGGCGCCGGCCTCTGCGACGAAGAGGCCGTGCGCGTGCTGGTCAACGAGGGTCCCGAGCGCGTGCGGGAGCTCATGGAGATCTGCCCGCGTTTCGACAAGGTCGACGGGCAGATCGTGCTCGGCCGCGAGGGCGCGCACTCGGTGGCCCGCGTGGTGCACGCCGGCGGCGACGCCACGGGCTGCGAGGTGTCGAGCGCCCTCGGCGAGGCGGCTCGCGTGGGCAGCAGCGTGCAGCTCTTCGAGAACGAGTTCGTCATCGACCTTCTCACTGTGGAAGGGCGCTGCGTCGGGGCGCTGACGCTGAACCTCGACAACGGCGGGCTCACCCTCAACGTGGCCATGGTCACCGTGCTGGCGACGGGCGGGGCCGGCCGGGTGTACGGGCGCACCACCAACCCGCCGGTGGCGACCGGCGACGGCATCGCCATGGCGTACCGCGCCGGCGCCGCGATCCGCGACCTGGAATTCGTGCAGTTCCACCCGACCGGGCTCGCGGCGCCCGGCCAGGAGACCGTGCAGCTCATCACCGAGGCGCTGCGCGGCGAGGGCGCGTATCTGCGCAACGCGGCCGGGGAGCGCTTCATGACCTCCTACGACCCGCGCGCCGAGCTCGCCGCGCGCGACGTGGTCGTGCGCGCCATGGTCGCGGAAATGCGCCTTGAGGGCAGCGACCACGTGTATCTCGATGCGACGCACCTCGACGCCGGCTTGCTGCAGCAGCGTTTTCCCAGCGTCACGGCGGGCCTCGCCGAGCACGGGCTCGACCTTGCCACGCAGCTCATCCCCGTGGCGCCGGTCTGCCACTACTTCATCGGCGGCGTCGTCACCGACGTGTGGGGCCGCACCACGGTGCCCGGCCTCTACGCCAGCGGCGAGGTGGCCAGCACCGGCGTCCACGGCGCCAACCGGCTGGCCAGCAACTCGCTGCTCGAAGGACTGGTGTTCAGCGACCGCGTCGTGCGCGACCTCGACCGCTACATCGGCCGTCTCGGCGAAGACGTCCGTCGTCTGCGCTTCGACCTGCCAGAAGCGGCGACGGGGGGCGGCGGCGGCAACGCGTCCGCCGCCCGTCGCCGCCTCACGTCGGTGATGTCGGGCAAGGTCGGCGTGCTGCGCCGCGGCGTCGATCTGCGCGCGGCTCTGGCCGATCTCAGCGCCCTCACCTCGGAGCTGCGGCTCGGCGCCCTCGGCGAAGCCGAGTACGAGCTGCTCAACCTGCTTACCCTGGGCACCCAGATCGCCAAGTGCGCGCTGCTCCGCGAGGAGTCTCGCGGCGTGCACCTGCGCGACGACTTCCCGGCGGTGGACGACGAGCACTGGCGGCGGCGCCTCACGCTGCGTCTGCCGCCTCACGAGCGGGAGGAGGGCGTGATCGGCAAGGTGGAGCGCCCGTGAGCCAGCGTAGCTATGAAGAGGCGGCGCGCGCCGCGGCGCGCGCCGCCTCTTCATAGCTACGC
>Ga0194044_10000321_pt1 | contig 23355 bp, 20 predicted proteins | sample JunL4417m_MetaG_FD_155460 | JGI IMG/M metagenome (GOLD analysis project Ga0194044, IMG submission 155460) | Anoxic zone freshwater microbial communities from boreal shield lake in IISD Experimental Lakes Area, Ontario, Canada - Jun2016-L442-17m | ecosystem: Environmental > Aquatic > Freshwater...
TCATGGACATGTCAATAATAGGGAATACGCCTTCTCCTTCGCCGTCTGTATGGCTTATTACCAGAACCTCCCTGTCAGGATTAGCCTTCTGGATGAATTCCCTTGCTTCCTCAGCAAAAGTCGCGATTCCACACAGGCGTGGAGGATAGCTCGAAATCATTACTATGGGGTCTGAATCACTCATCGAAAGTCCTTTTCTTTACGTCTAAGGCACGTTGATTCGCCCAAGCGTAAGTAAATGCTTGGTTGATTGTAACGGGGACGTCGTATGCCAGTTGCAGCTAACTTACCCGTTCACGGGGCTTTTACCTCAAAGAATCCTCTTTTGCAACCGGTAAAGATCGTGAACATTCGTCAGAGCAATCAAGTTACCTGTTTGGACGCGCATCGGTATAAGATGAGAAAATACGGACAGTTCTGAACCTTCAGGAATAGCTGTAGAGAGACCTTCACCATCAATCAACAAAACAGCGTGTAAATAATTCGGTTCTCATTTGGGAGGCAGGATTCTTTGAGCCTTGAGTTCCGAAAGACCGAGAACTGCAAGAAGGTAGCACACAACTGATTCTGCGCCTTGGTTGGCGCTGATTCCGCTGGAGTCGATCCCGTCGGCCACCGAACCGTCTGCAAAATCATAGAGCGCGGTATTCAGTCTATTTCGGCCCAGGAACCATTCAAAAGCAAGCCGAGCGAGTTCGAGGTACTTGTAGTTGTTTGTTACCTCTGAAGCCGCAACGTAGGCTTCCACAAGATAGCCTGCGTCTATGGGCTGTTGACCAAAGAGGGCCTTTTCCCCGCCTTTGGGGTACCAACCTTCATTGCCGACAAGCTCGAAATAGACTCCATTAGTTTGCTTTTTGGTAATGAAATCAAGCGATTCTAGAGCAACATTCAGGTATTCATCACTTTGGGTTACCTGGTAAGCACGTAGCAAAGCCTCTGGGATTTTAGCGTTTCCGTAGGCTATCACATCCTCGAACCACTCCCAGTCCGCGCTCCTGTTTTCTTTGTACAGGCTAACCAGATCATCAGCCAACAGAATGAGAAGTCGCTTGAATTGACTTGCTCCTTCGAATTTTTGCAAGAGATGGTACATACCTATAATGGCATAGGCCTTGCCCCTCGGTGATTCAACTTCGAGTATTCTCGGAGCGGCCTTTGCCATCATGTTTTGGGCCAGGGCCCGTATTTGCTCTTTTGTCCCCCACCTGACAACGGTCCCGAGACCCCAAAGGACCCGGCCCAACGTATCATCGCTCCCTTGGCTATCCATGAATCTTCGATCATAGGACATGAAATTATGGAAATCGCCTGTTTCTGTCTGAGAGTGATACAGAAAGCTAACATAAGTTCGGATTAAAGGAAGCATCTGCTCATCTTTCTGCTGATTATAACAAGTCATTAGTGCGGCAAGTCCCCGACCGACATCATCAGCGCTGTACCCATGATCACGATCCGGTATACCGAAGCACGCATGTTGCAACAGACCGACGTCGTCTGATAAAGATATCAAATGATCGAGTTTGATCTCTGGGAGGGTAATCAGGGGAAGCATCTTTTGCTTCCAGGACGATATCACCTCCAAGTTCCTCCGTTCGCTGAGCATTTGTAAAAACATTTCCACGTACTGACGCCCTACCTCCCGCCATACCATTGTGCGCCCGTACTCGTAAGCCGCCTTGCGAATTCTATTCCGCCGTAAGGAATCGCCGATCATGTCGTTCAGGGCCTTGGCCATACCTTTCACGTCGCTGAAATCTACCAACACTCCCCGTGAATCCGAGAGCAATTCTTCCGCATACCAATAGGGCGTAGACACTACAGCTTTGCCCATACCCACAGCGTAAGCAAGCGTACCAGAAACTATTTGTTCTTTAGCCAAATACGGAGTCAAATAAACATCACAACAAGACATATATTCCGTTAATTCCTGCAGATCAACGAATCTGTTCTGGAACACCACATTGTCTGCTATCTTCAGGTCAATGGCTTTTCGTTCAAGTGATAAGCGGTACTGCTCGCCGTGAATCTTCTTAACTTCAGGATGCGTTGCGCCAAGAATGATGTAGACAGTGTTCGGGTATTTCTCCACAACATAAGGTAGGGCTTCCAGGGCCGTTTCTATACCCTTATTGGGACTGATCAACCCAAAAGTAAAAAGAACTGTCAGGCCTTCTACATTGAACTGTTCCTTATAGAAGTTAGAATCAACAAAAGGAACGTCAGGAACACCATGATGTATTAATGAGATCTTGTCTTGGGGAACGCCATATATCTCATGGAGCATCCTGGCCCCCTTTTGACTCATGGTGACAAGTCGCTGGGAGCAGTTTATCACGTCCTCCAAGGCTTCCCGGTAATCGCTGGGAGGATTTTCTAATATCGTGTGAAGGGTTGTTATTACGGGCTTTTTCAAATGAGACAGCAGCACTGAAAGGTACTTGCCGGCATCACCCCCGAAGATTCCGAATTCGTGCTGTAGGCTGACTATCTGTGCCGATGAACCGTTAAGATATTCGGCCGCACGAGCATAATCACGAATTACGTTCTTTCTGATCTCAAACGTAACCTCAGGCGGGTAATCGTACCCACCTGCTCGATCAGTAATGGCAACGACGCGATATGGCTTGTCTCCCATTTCCTGCGAGATGGAAGTACCCAGGTCGTTGGCGAATGTCGCAATTCCGCACGTTTTTGGTACGAATGTCCCGACGTAAACTACGTCGAGATCTGATACCAATATCGGCTTTTCTCGTTTGATTCTTCTCACGCGTTCTCCTGCATACTCTTATCGCTTGCTTAGAATGCCTCGCTGATTTATGATTCGATTCACTAATTTAGTGATCCTGTTGGGGGACTGTGACTTCAAGATGGTACATTTTTCGACCATTGGACAGTTTTTGTCAAGTCCAGGGGTTTCAGAGGAGCCTCGAGGAGACAATGACTCAATGCCTGAGCGGGTCACCAACGAACGTGGGGACTGTCAGCCCAGGCAGAGTCTTGACATTCCTGGACTTCAAGGCAAATAGTGAGTTGCTTGAGAACGAGTATGCTAATGTGTATGAGAAACGTTTGTTTTTCGTTTGTGATAAAGCAAACGGTAACATAATGACGAAACGCCTTACGGACTGAGGTTTTGGGAATGCGTATTGCAATGTTGTCCCCGATAGCGTGGCGAACTCCCCCTCGACACTACGGACCATGGGAACGGGTTGTCTCTCTTCTCACAGAAGGTCTTGTTGCCAGAGGCATTGACGTCACACTTTTTGCCACGGCAGATTCGGAAACACGTGGGAGAATTCACTCAATTGTTCCAAGGCCTTACGAGGAAGACAAGAGTCTGGTTCCCAAGGTCTGGGAATCACTTCATATCAGCGAGGTTTTCGAGAGAGCACAAGATTTTGACTTGATCCACAATCATTTTGATTTCCTGCCTCTCACATACTCCGGTCTAGTGAAAAGGCCGGTTCTCACCACGATCCATGGCTTTTCCTCTGATAAGATTCTGCCCGTTTACAAAAAATACAACGAAACAAGTTATTATGTATCAATCAGCGACGCTGATCGGTCACCCGAACTTACCTATAGTGCAACCATTCACCATGGGATAGACCTGGAAGCTTTCACTTTCAACCCGTTCGGTGGAGAATACCTATTATTCTTTGGCCGAATTCATCCTGACAAAGGTGCTCGAGAAGCCATTCAGATAGCTCGACTGGCGAACAGGGATTTGTTGATCGCAGGAATAATTCAGGACGAGCACTATTTTGAAACCGAGGTTAAGCCGCATCTGCATGGCAGCCAGATTAAATATGTGGGAAGCGTAGGCCCAGACCGTCGGGACATCCTTCTTGGCGAGGCAGCGTGCCTTTTACATCCAATAAACTTTAATGAGCCTTTCGGTTTGTCCGTTGTTGAGGCCAATGCGTGTGGCACACCAGTAATAGCGTTCTCACGGGGTTCCATGCCGGAAATCATAACGGACGGTGTGAATGGTTTTCTTGTATCGAGCTTGTCCGAGGCGGTCGATGCAGTAAAGAGGATCCATACCATATCCCGTCCTGCTTGCCGAGAAGTCGCGGAAAAACGATTCTCGAAAGATCGCATGGTTGACGATTATTTGAATGTGTACAATCGGATCGTGGAAGAAACAAGAACAGAAGATCGCCGTCCATGGGGATACTATGAAATTCTCTCCGACTCTCCAGATCACAAGGTGAAACGTATTGTCGTCTACCCGGGAAAGAGACTGAGCTTACAGCGCCATAAGCACCGCAGCGAGAATTGGACAATTGTAAGCGGCCACCCTGTCGTTACACGGGACAGTGAACAGGTCCAGTTAAATCCAGTAGATTCTATACAGATTCCCAAGGAAGCGAAACACCGCATCTCCAACCCTGGTCCTGGTGATGTGGTTTTCGTGGAAGTACAAACAGGTGATTACTTTGGTGAAGATGACATAGAACGTTTTGAAGACGACTTCGGCCGGGTGTAGTCAATGACCATATATCCCAAGGACTTCATAGTGCGTCGCTTCGAAGGGAATCCGATCCTCACGAAGGATCATGTACCATACGCAGTTGAAACAGTTCACAATGCGGCGGCAGTCAAAACTCGCGGCGAATACATACTGGTTTTCCGTTCGCATCTCAGAAATGGCCGTTCCATACTGGGATTGGCGAGGAGCAAGGACGGCTGTAATTTCATTGTTGACCCCGAACCCTTTATGGTGCCTGCGAGAGAAGGCGTTTTCGCTGAGTACGAGGAATTCGGAATTGAAGATCCTCGTATATGTCAAATTGACAATGATTTTCTCATCACTTACAGCGCTTATTCCAGGCATGGTGTAAGAATAGGTCTTGGCAAAACCTTTGATTTTAGATCCGTTGAACGAGTAGCTCTGATCACGCAAGCCGATTGTCGCAATGTGGTACTCTTTCCCGACAAGTTTCAAGGGCGATTTGCTCGTCTTGACCGTCCGCATACTGAAATAGCTCCGTGGTCTATCTGGATTTCATTCTCCCCTGACCTTGTTCACTGGGGTGATTCTCAAGTGATCATGAAGCCGGCCCCTTACCATTGGGATCAGATGAAAATCGGCCCAGGAGCGACGCCTTTTCGGACATCCGAAGGCTGGCTTCATATTTATCACGGAGTCTTCCAGACCATGGATGGAGCAGTTTATCGACTGGGCGTAGCTCTGCACGATCTTGAAGATCCGGCAAAGATTCTGGGCGTTGCTGACGAGTGGATTCTTCAACCCGAGGATCCATGGGAGGTGACGGGTTATGTCCACAACGTGGTCTTCACCTGTGGTGCAATCCCCGAAGACGACGGCACTGTTAAGATCTATTGGGGCGGAGCTGATACCGTAGTGTGCATGGGAACGGCAGCGATAGATGATCTGGTGGGTTTATGCCTAAGTGCTTCACGACCCCCCACTTAATCTGGCAATTCCTCTTTCTGTTTTGGCGGGCAGGTCAGATTTTCAGGTTCTCGGCGTGTTGAGCCAGACTGGGGTTTTCATGTAGAGTATGCCGTACTTTTCTTTAATCATTGCGTCCAATTCCGGTGCTCGCTCGAAATCGATAGGCAACTGAATATGACCCTCCAGTTCCAGAAGCACTTTTTTCTTCCCCTGTTTAGCTAATGATTCAATGGTGCTGTAGAGACTCTCGACATTCAGCACATGGCCGCCGTCGATCTTTTCCACTCGCTTGAGGTATGATGACGTGTCGACTAATCCGTATTCAGGAAATATCTCGGATATGATCACGATTTTTTGATAGGGGAGATCCGGAAATTGATCCTCGTACTTGGCCCGAAATGTGTCTCCCGATTTTCCAAGATTATCTATGCAATTCAAGGTCAATTCTACGAACCCTATCCCACAGTAAATAAAGTAATTCGCACGGGTAAAAATCCTAGGAACAAGCCTTGGCAGCCCAGGCGTAATCTTTCCCCGGATCTCTAATACCTTGCCTTCCCGTATAACCTTTACCGCTAAGTCCTCACCGACCTTCTTACGGTTCAGAATCTCGCTGAAATAAACCTTCTGACCAAGGGGCTCAAAGTAAATTTCCCCGAAGTTGTCAATTTCATGCCCGTCTATTTCCATCAAGATATCGTTATTGGCCAGACCGAATTTGGAGGGACCGCCATCAGGAATGACGTAGTCGAGAAGTACCCCTCCCTGGTCAAGTTCGAGATTGTAGAAATCTTTCAGCCTCGGGAACAGCGGTTGGACTACGTAACCCCAACGGGGGAGAAGGTCCTGTTTGTCTAATAATGGTATGAGATCCTTCACCAGGTTGATCGGAACAAAAAAATTAATTCTGTCACTGGTCCTCATTCCTTGAAATGCAATCCCCACCACTTTCCCGTCCTTAAGGACAGGCCCCCCGGAGTTACCCCTATTTTGCTGTAATGATGCCTGGACCATGAGCCAGCGATCCAGCGAATGGGCATATTGGCTCACCTCTATCCTGCTGATCTCTCCCTGTTCAGACTTGCTCAGCCTCTCCCCTCCCAGGGGGTATCCCCATCCCGTGACCTTGTCGCCCACCCGGAGCATGTCGCTGTCACCTAGTTCCAGTGGTGTGACTGGACCGTTGAGCCGTTCGTAGGTCACCAGCTCCTCAGGTTCCATCTGGAGCACTGCGAAATCTGCGGAGTTGCAGATTCCCACTTGCCGCACCGTATATTGCCTCTTCTCACGCCCGTTTGACACCTTTATGCTTTGGGCCATGGAAACTGCATGTGCATTGGTCAAGATAAGTCCTGTCATACCAGGAAAGTTTTTTTCATCTCTGAAAAAGAATGCGCTACCTTTTACTGTATTGAAGTCTGGTGTTTTCCATGGCTTGTGATAGTATCCAGAGTATTTTGTGGCAAGTATCCGTAATACTTGGGTTTCAATGATAGAGTTAAGTTGGCTACTCCAAGAAACACCCCCACTAAGCAATAATAGGAGGCAACACAGAATACTGATTCTGCCAAGCTTCATTCCGCTTTGTTCCTCACAATCTAACCCGAGACAAATTATTCGAATTCATATCATATCATCTAAGCCTTATGAGAGCCTATCAATAACGTGTATAATCGATGCAATCCAGCTCAAATTCTTTTATAATCTCTTCTGAGAGCGACGGCCGGACTTTGGGCAGTAGTTCGAGGAAGATGTCTGTAGTAAGCCGGTAGTCTTCACCCCTTACCAATTCCCTTTCGAACGCGACCTGTGAGACCTTCTGGAACAGATACTCGATGTCTGCAGGTGTAAAAAGAGGGATCAGAGAAACTATCTTATCCGTATCAACCTTTCCGGAGTTCGTCTTGGAAAGGTAATAGTCGAAAATGGTGCGGCGACCCTGCACATCGAGGCCTCCTACAGGAATAATGCAATCGAATCGCCCTGGCCTCAGTAAGGCTGCATCGAGGTCTCGTATATAATTTGTAGCACATACAAGAAGGATTTTCCCCGCCCGTCTCTTCAGAAGTGGCACCTGTTTGAGAAACTCGTTGGTGATAGATTTGTCGATACGTGAGGCTTGATCCCTATTGCCTGCGATCTCCTCGAACTCATCAATAAATATGACGGCTTCATCCAAACCGGCTGCCCCTTCCATAAGGAGTTTGAGATTACGACCGAGACGGTCTTGTCCATCGGCCATAAGATCGCTTGGACTGACCTCGATGTACCACCACTGAAGAACACTCGCTATTGCCCGTACAAAGTAGGTTTTGCCCGTACCAGGCGGGCCAAAGAAAATTATGGTTCTCGGCGGTATAACGCCGTGTTTCTGTGCGAGATCAGTTTCTGTGAGGGGCAAAATAATTCTCTTGGCCACTATCCTCTTGGGAGGCTGGGAATCTGAAATCGTGTCCCAAACAGAACGATCCACCATTTGCGCCCCAAGATCTCTAAGAAGCCGCGCTATCTCCTCCTCCCGGAGTTCCTGCCGAACAGTGTCCGTGTTTTCGAGAAAATCCAGGCAAGCCACTTTTATGCCTACATCCCTGCCGAGCTTTTCCGACAGGAACCACTTGTGCTGGAGAATCTTTAGCCACAGATCCCCTGCGATGTCCGGTTCAAATTTGTGCCCGCTGTAGTCAAGAATTTGAGAGGCACATTCCTCTGGACTTGGTAGATTAGCTACTATTTCCATAAGATCCTCCGAAAAAATAAGACGGAAATTCTCAGCCGAGAACGTCCGTTATAGGATGCCGTCTTATCGGTTATCGCCCTAAGTGTCAAGGCCTGCTCGTATAAGTCAACCATATCAGTAACAAGTTCCGTGAGTTGGAATCCTCCGGTAGTGAACCTTTAGTATTGGTCCGTCGTAATCGATGGAAACTCAGAGGTTGAGGTGGTAAAATGTTACTAAACGAGGACGTTTTCGCCATGAAGTAAATGAACCGTCTACGTAACGGCTTGCTGTATTGTGATCCATGAATCAGAACTTGATAATTGGATATCAAACGCATAAGGGTCTGGTGAGAACCGCCAATGAGGACAGCCTGTTTATAGACGAAGAATTGGGGTTGTTCATTGTCGCCGATGGAATGGGCGGCCACAATGCGGGTGAAGTTGCTAGTAAACTTGCGGTGCAGGAAATCCCAAAGCAGGTCAGGAAGGGGCTCGCACTTGGTAAAGAAGCCTTTTCTGTCATCAAGGATGCCATACGAGAAGCTGATAGGGCTATCCTGGAGGCTTCAATGAGGGAGCCTGCGTGGACTGGTATGGGAACGACCGTCGTTCTAGCTTTTCTCCGAGGAAATAACGTCCTCATCGGGCATATCGGAGACAGCCGTGCCTATATGATCAGAACAGGCAAAATGACTGGTCTTACAGAGGACCATTCTTTGGTCGCCCATTGGATGGCCGAGGGTCTCATTACTCCAGAAGAGGCCAGGACTCATCCAGCCCGCCACACACTCTTGATGGCCCTCGGCACAACTGGAGAAATTAGACCAGCCATATCTTATCAGCCGTTAGAAAACCACGACTGCATTTTGTTATGCTCGGATGGTTTGACAGAAATGCTTTCGGATTCTGAGCTGCTGGAAACTGTTGTCCAGGAAGATTCTCCTCAAGATGTTTGCAACCAGTTGGTAAGGCGTGCTAACGAAAAAGGCGGAAGAGACAATATTACAATCATTTTGTTTTGTTACAATGTAGGGCGCAGAAAAGTCAATCAGAGTGATCCTTGGGGGTTTCAATGAAAGATCATGGAGGCAAAACTCACGAAGGAATTTCTGTCATCCACGTAGGCATGATCCAGGCTCAAAAGTTTTGCTTCTGATGCCTCCATACAATGAAACATTGCTGTGATAGGAGAAAACCCGCAAATGCGCCTGGCATCACTATCAATAGCCACACGGCTAATGAAATCATTGATGTCCAACCGCTCCAATGAACCCATGAGTTCGCCATCTTTTTCAATTGCCCTTGCCACAGTCCCTTGATGGGGAACAAATGAATCCCCGTACTGTGGTCCGATATGGTCCAAATCCGCGCTCGCCACAAAACAGACCGATTTTGAACTTTTCCGACAAATCTTTTTTACGGCCGCACAAAATTGTTTGAATACCTCCCGTTGGGCAGCAAATGATTCATCTTTGCCAAAAATGTTATAGGAGAGTGAACAGAGTATGGGAAGTATAGTAAATTGGTGCCGGTTCGAAAAGATGTACTGAAGGAACACGAGCTGAAACTCAATGACGTGCTCGGTGGCGTGCAGGATCTCTTCCTGCGCTGCATCTCTGCCTATTTCGGACGAGAGTAAGTCCAGCAGATCCCTATCCGTCTGAACTATCCCTAGAGGGGTCTGAAAGTCCAAGGAGCAGGCCGTGAACATTTTTTCCACCCCGGCATGACCAGTGCCAAGAATAACATAAATATCCGACGGCTGGCCCGATGCCAATGCATGATAAGCATGAGCAAAACTCTTTCCTCCGGCACGTATATCTATGTGAGGCGCGACGATTCCCACCGGACGCCTGGAGTCGGAGAAAAGTTCCGGGTGGCCGGGCCCGCCCATTTCTGCCTCAAAATGAGAGCCCAACTCTCCCTTAAGCTTCTCTGGATCATCGCTGTAACTCTTGCCGGCATGCGAAGAAGGCCTGAATGGGTTTTGCCTGTAAGCTGCGGTTTTCTGCTCAAAGGCTTTCCTGAACCGGTCCCCTTCCAGCAGAAAAGACTCGTCAAGCTTTTCGAGTAGACCTTTAATCTCGTCAAGAAACACAATCCGCCCAGTCCTTGCGGTGAGATGAGCCTGAATGTCCAGAAGAGAGTGCCTACCGTCAAGCATGGCTAATAGAGGCAGAGCTTCGTGATGAAAGCAAAGCACATTATCAGATAACTGCAATGGGTCTTTGAGACCGATTACTCGCCTGCCCTGAACCGCAAGCTCAACCGGCTCTATGGGGCGAAGCCTCGGCATGATCTGTAAATCCGAATTCATTGATGGATTCAACCTTTCTTAGATCTCAGTCTGCCCTATGAACCTCACCCTTCGATAAATGGTCGCAATCTTTTGCTCCGTGATGGGTGTCGTAGCTTTTTCAAAGCCTTGGCCTCTATCTGTCGTATCCGTTCACGGGTGACGTCAAAATCCTGGCCCACTTCTTCGAGCGTATGATCGGCCCTTTCACCAATGCCGAACCTCATTCGCAGGACTTTCTCTTCCCTGGGAGTCAGGGTTGCAAGAACCTTTCGGGTCTGCTCCGTCAAACTCATCCCCACAACTGCCTCTGAAGGAGACAGAATCTTCTTGTCTTCGATAAAGTCTCCCAGATGCGAATCTTCTTCTTCTCCTATTGGAGTCTCCAAGGATATAGGCTCCTTGGCTATCTTTAGTACCTTGCGAACCTTTTCCAGCGGAAACTCCATTTTATCGGCAATCTCCTCCGGCGTAGGCTCACGTCCGTATTCCTGAACTAAGTACCTGGATGTCCGAATGAGCTTGTTGATGGTTTCTATCATGTGCACAGGAATGCGTATGGTTCTGGCCTGATCCGCAATAGCCCTTGTTATGGCCTGCCTGATCCACCATGTGGCATAGGTGCTGAATTTGTAGCCACGCTGATACTCGAACTTGTCCACCGCCTTCATGAGACCGATATTCCCTTCCTGGATGAGGTCGAGAAACTGAAGGCCACGATTCGTGTATTTTTTTGCTATGCTCACCACAAGACGCAAATTTGCCTGAACAAGCTCGCTCTTGGCCTTTCGGGCAAGGTACTCGCCCTGCTGGCATAATTCGAGAGCCTTTATCAGGTTTTCTTCGTCCATCCCTGCCTCTGCCCTCAGCTTTTGGATCTTCCGCAATCCGTTTTCAAGCTTCTTTTCAAGGTCCAATAGCCTTTGAGGTGACAGATTGGTGTACTTCTTCAGGGATTTTTTCTCTTCCATGATTCCCTTGAGGAATCGAAACTTTTCCTGGGCTTTGTCCAGCGGCATTTTCAGCTCGTACTCCACACCCCATAACTCATCTCGAGCGGCTTCCAACTTCTGGACCAGGAATTTAAGCTTTCCAGCTATATGTCCGATCATATTACTATTGAGGTTGATGTTACGAAGGCAAGTCACCACAAGTTCACGACAAGCTTCGACTTCCACTTCAGCTTCACTAACAAGATTGTCATCAGCATCAGCAGGCAAGAAATTGCGCTTGTCTAACAGAGCATGATATTTGGCATCAAACTCCTTCATGTCCTCAATGAGCTTGAGCACCTTTTCGACGTGCGTAGAATCATCTCCGTCCGGAACTTCCTCTTCCTCAAAACCTCGAATAACCTCTTTCAGGCGGATAGTCCCTTTCTGAAGTTTATCTCCCAAGGCGAGGACTTCTTTGATTGTTACGGGACATTCTATGATTATGCTAAAAACTTGTTGCTCTCCCTGCTCAATCCTCTTAGCGATTTCAACCTCCCCTTCTCGTGTAAGGAGAGAGACCGATCCCATTTCGTGAAGATACATTTTTACCGGATCGTTACCCCGAACTACTGATTCAGGATCTGAAGCTATATCTTCATCATCGTCGTCGTCTTCGGGTTTGTCTTCCTCATGGTCCCTCGACTTCTTTTCGGAAATGGGGATCTTCTTCTCGGAAGCAACAAGCTCCACATTGTAATCCGCCATAATTTTTATGAGAAGTTCATCTATGTGCGGTACACCAATCACGTGGGAGGGCAGGAGTACATTGATCTCGTCATATGTCAGATACTTCCTGCTCCGAGCGAGATCGAATAGTTCTTTAAACTCCAACGAAGTCTTTGCTTCGGTCATAAGAGGACTTCTCCTTTTAAGCTATTTCTCTGTCTGCCGTGATTACCGGTGCAAGCGCCTGCCGATAGACAATAACTCCTGTGCCAAAAGATTATATTCATCTTCACCGGGAGGACATTTCTTCATTCGTTCTTTGATTTCAACTTTGCGTCTCTCAAGCTTTCGCAGCCTAATATAATCCAGCGATTCATGAACAGTTAGGGCGCCGTCCACTTCGGGCCTGAGGTCATCCTCCTCTGGTCGAGGCTTCAGCCATTTGGCTACGATAGAAGATAAGTCGTTATCTTCTATGGAGTTAAGAAAATCGCAGGAATTAAATTTCCGTGTCCGACCAGCAAAATCAATCATCCGGCGTGCAAGGCCGGACAAAACAGGATCTTCAAGGTCTTTCAACACCCCACTGTGGGCTACTTGGTCAATAAACCCATCCAGAAGCAACATCCCTCTGACAACGTTTCTCTCATCGGCCGGAAAATCGAATAGGCCTTTTGCATCAACCTTCTTGGGTTTATCAGCACTTCTTCCAACACGAGCCTTCAGCATTCGCAGTAGTCGGTCCTCACGAATCCTGGTTCGAGAAGAGAATCTTTCTATAAAATAATCCCGCTCATTGGAATCGGCAACCTCTCTGAGTATGGGCAGACATTCCTCTATGGCAAGATTTCTTCCTTGAATCGTATTCAAATCGTATTTTGAATTGAGGCTATCCAAAAAAAAATCGATCGTGGGTGCTGCTCGATCCAAGATTCGACGAAAAGCACTGGCGCCTAACCTTCTTATCGCCTCGTCCGGGTCTTTGTCTTTGTCAAGGACCACGCAATAAGGGTCCATCCCTTCTGCCAAGAAAAATGGAATTGACCTCTTGAGAGCCCTTAATCCTGCCTCATCGGAGTCGAAGACCGTGATTATTTTTCCGCAAAACCTTTTGATAATCCTGACCTGCTCGCTTCCGAACGCAGTACCCAGAGGAGCAACAGAATTTTCAAAACCTCTCATTTTTAAGGATATCTGATCAAAATAGCCCTCAACAACTACACAACTACCCTCACGTCGAATCGCTTCCTTGGCCGTATCTAGGCCATAGAGAATATTTTTCTTATGAAAAATAGGAGACTCCGGAGAGTTCAGATATTTTGGATCCCCTTCACCAAGAATTCTTCCGCCGAACGCCACAAGCTGACCGTTGAGGTTTCTGACCGGAATCATTATCCGTGAGCGAAAATAATCGTAGTACCCTCCGCTGGTGCGCTCTCGGATCAGCCCAGCCGAGACTGCATCACCAGGAGTCACGGCTTCTTTCCTGAGATGATTATGAATCCCATCCCACGAGTCGGGGGCGAACCCTAACCCCAGAATCGCAATCCACTCTTCGAGAATGCCCCGGTCGAAGAGATATTGTCTTGCCGCTTCATGAGAAGCCAGGTTTGCTGCAAAGTAAAGTCTCCCAGTTTCAAGTGCACTGAAAAGCAGCTCTTTTTCGTCAGTTCCGGCCCTAACTGTGTCCTCCAGATGGAATGGAACCCCGAAGCGATGTGCCAAGGTCCGGACGGCCTCCAGGAAAGAGATGTTCTCGATTCTCATTATGAAATTGAACACACTGCCGCCTATAGCACATCCGAAACAGTGGAAAATGCCTTTCTGGGGCGATACGTAAAAAGAGGGATCCTTATCCCCATGAAATGGGCAAATTCCCCGATAATCTTTACCGGCTTTCTTCAGGTGGACATAATCTGAAATAACTTGAACTATGTCCGTAGCTGATGCCACTTCAGCAATTTTTGATTCCGGAATTCGCATGATTCCCTATTCTATCTGTTCTGTCTTTCAAAAGCTTCGGAAGGACCCCAAGACTCAGCGCATTCTCAGATCGATCAGCGAAAAATTTCCAGCATACTTCATTTAGTAGGCTCTCTCATTCGATGATCGACGATGGGGCAAAACACTACTACACGAGCTACAGACTACCCCAACCAATTTTTCCTGCGAACCGTACGCTTGCCGTGAAATAATCTAAAGGGTTACAACTCGGAGTATCTCTCAAAATTTCTCCATACAAAAGTAAGGCTTCCCTCGGAAATATTAGTCTGTCGCAAGCTCAACTTCGGTGACAGCCTCACCTCCGCGGCTGGGATCGCTTCCGTGGAAGTCACGTACCAGCGGATGCCGGGATAGGTAATCCCTGACGGCCTGCTTGAGGCGACCAGTCCCCCGACCATGAATAATGTTTATTGAAGGAAGACCTCCCAGGAGCGCTTCATCAATGGCTTTTTCGACAACTGGAAGGGCCTCTTCAACCCGGAGGCCGATAACTTTCACCTCCCACATTGGAGTGGCAATGGGGATATCTACCCCAATACGTACTTTTTTTGTAGATTTTTTTTTCTCTTCTCCCCCGCGCACCCGGACTAGGTCGGATACATGGGCCTTCACAGTCAATTTCCCCACAGCAACGTCCACCCGCCGTCCATTGTCAAAGACCGCTGTAACTGTGCCTTCCTTACCGAGTGTGGTAAGTGTAACTATCGACCCGACCTCCGGCCCCTTTGGAACTTTTTCCAAGGGGGTCTCTAACTTAGCGACCATCTCCTCTTTTATCCGCAATAAAGCGTCACGGGGCCTGACTCTGCTCTCGAGAGCCCCATCCCTCAAAGATTTCTGAATACCAGCAATTTGTTTCTCCGCTTTACGTATCATCTGAAGACACTCTATGCGGAACTCTTCGACAATTTCAGCCTTCTGAGAAGTAATTTGGTCGAGTTCCTTATCAAGTATCTTTTTCTTTTGTTCAAGATCTCGGCGTAATCCCTCCACGCGATCAATCTCTTCCTTTAAGTTTCTTATCAGCTTTGTACTGCCACCAGCAGATGCGTCGTAGTATCTCTTGGCAGTATTCAAAACTCTTTGATCGAGACCAATAAACTCTGCCGTCATTATGGCGTGTGATTCTCCCGGCAAATCGTAGAGCAGGCGGAATGTGGGTCTAAGTGTACGCGGATGAAATTCTACGCTCACGTTTTTTGCATCAGATCTGCCTAGGGCATAGGCCTTCAGATGAGAGAGGTGCGTGGTCACGACAACCCTTGTGTGCCTCTCGATAAGCTCATCTATAATTGCCATTGCCAGAGCGGCCCCCTCTTCAGGGTCCGTAGCCCCCCCCAGCTCATCAAGTAGCACGAAGTCCCCTGCTGAAGCAGTTTCCAAGATCGTCTTAATCCGAAGCATGTGCCCGGAAAAGGATGAAACTCGTTCCCGAATGTCCTGGTCATCACCTATGTCGGCCATAATACGCATAAAGGGGTGAATCCTGGTTCCCTCTTCTGCAGGAACCAGCATCCCGCACCTGATCATGAGGGGAAAAAGGCCTGCTATCTTCAAAGCAACCGTCTTCCCTCCCATGTTCGCCCCACTGATGATAGTAGCTGTAGTTCCGGACTCTTGTATCACGTCCATTGGGACTACTTCCAATTCCCCGGCTGCCAGGAGCAACGGATGGCGAGCACCCAGAATACGGAACCCATCGTCAACAAGCTCCGGATATTTGGACGAAGTAGTTTCAGCATATAAAGCTCGTGCTTGAAAAGTATCCAGGAGGACAAGGGTCTCAAAATTACTATGGAGTTCATCTACTGCAGCACGAATTTCCTCAGTCAAGGCTTGAAAGATCTTGCGTATCTCCGCTCTCTCCTCGTCTACGAGTGAGGCGACCTGGTTGTTGAGCGCTACCACCTGAAAAGGCTCTACATAAACCGAAGCGCCGCTGCGCGAGTGATCATGGATTATTCCATCCAACAGTCCTTTGAACTCCGGCCGCAGTAGAATGACGTAACGGTCGTTCCTCAAAGTGACGTAGTCTTCCTGAACGATACGGGCCAGGTCTCTGTCATTCACGAAACCCTCAAGACTTTTTCTGATATAGCCACGCGCCGCTCTCATGCGTTCATGGATACGAAAAAGCGAAGGTTCTGCGTCAGGACGGACAACTCCCTGTTCGTCGATCGTTCGTGAAATACGATTCCTGAGGGATCCCAGAGTCACAATATTACCGGTGAAATCCTTGAGTCGCCTGAATCTATCCCCTAAATCCTCTACCTTACTACGAGTCGTATCAGTAATTGCCAGAAGATCGCCTACAGCGAGAATTTCCTCTGAATCAAGAATAGACGATGGACTTTCCAGTCTTCGAAATAGCCCCTCCATGGGTACAAGCTGCCCAAGTCCCAAGGGTCCATGTAGTCTCACCATCTCTTGAAGATCGCAAACTAAGTCTAGGCTGGCTTTGACGAGATGCAAATCGTCTTCAGGCTGAATTGAAAGGACTTTTCTCCGACCTGGCTCCGAGAGAGCATGTGCTTCAAGCTCTTCCAGAACGGCAGGCAGTTCGAGGAATGTCATGCTATCAAAAACAATATCCGAAAGTGTTTCAGAGCGCATGAGTCACACTGTCGGTAAAGGCTGAAGCAAAGGAGGAAGTTGAAGCATTACGGGACCAATCTCACGTGTCAAAACGCTTGAAAGGAAATGAGCGGTCAAGGCTTAGGTAAGTTCGTCACGGCCGTACAGGAATTCCTTCCGCCGCAAGAAATATTTTCAGTTGTTTGATAGGAATTTCCCTATAATGAAAAATGGAGGCTGCCAGTACCGCATCTGCATTAGCCTTGAGCACTGCGTCTCTCAAATGTTCAGGAGTTCCTGCACCTCCCGAGGCAATCACCGGGATGCCTACAATGTCAGTTACGGCACGAGTCATTGGGATATCATACCCGTCTTTCGTCCCGTCAGTATCCATGCTCGTCAAAAGTATTTCACCCGCACCTAAACGCTCGACTCTATCCGCCCATTCAAGGCAGTCGATACCCGTCATGGTACGACCTCCATGTATTGAGATTTCGAAGCCTGACGGAGTGTTGGCCGATCTGCGCGCGTCTATAGCAACAACAATGCACTGACTTCCGAACATAAGCGATGATTCTCGGATAATATCAGGATTCTGAACAGCAGCCGTGTTAAGAGAAACTTTGTCTGCTCCGGCATTCAAAAGTTCCCTAATGTCGGATGTGGTTCTTACCCCTCCTCCGACGGTGAGCGGCATGAATACTTCTTCGGCCGTGCGCGCAACAACATCCAGAATAATCTTTCGTCTTTGGTGCGAAGCCGTGATGTCCAGGAAAACCAACTCGTCAGCCCCTTCGGAATCGTAATACTTGGCATTCTCTACAGGATCACCGGCATCTCTGAAATTAATGAAATTCACTCCCTTAACTACACGGCCATCCTTTACGTCCAGGCATGGGATGATTCTCTTAGCGAGCATTATTCTTCTCTGCCAATTCGATAGCCTTACGGAGATCCACTCTCCCATCATAAAGGGCCCTGCCTACGATAATGCCATTGACTCCATCGTTTTGGAGGGGCAGTGCGGAAGCGACATCGTCAATGGAAGCGACACCTCCAGATAGGATGACGGGGGACAAAGCGCTTCTGGCAAATTCCCGAGTACTCTCAATGTTGGGACCTTGCATCATCCCGTCTCTATCGATGTCAGTATAAATAAATGACGCAGGAGTTGCAGAATCAAAGCGGGCAGCCAACTCTAAGGCCTTGATGTGAGTCGATTCTTTCCAGCCTTCTACCGCAACGATTCCAGCCCTCGCGTCAATTCCTACGGCAATCCGGCCTGGGAACAGATTTAATAATTCTATAACCTTAGTTGGGTCTTTTGCCGCCAGAGTACCGAGTATGACGGTGTTGACACCGATATCGAGATACATACGGATCGTGTCGTGATCTCTTATGCCTCCGCCAACCTGGATCGGAACGCGCACCGCCTTGACAATCTCTATGATACAATTCAGGTTAGAGGGTTTACCGTTCGATGAGCCGTTAAGATCCACCACGTGAATTCGCGACGCGCCGTATTCTTCCCACTGCCGTGCTTGGCCTGCCGGGTCGTGGTTGAAAACCGTGGCAGAATCGAACCTGCCCTGCCTGAGGCGTACGCATGAGCCATCTTTTATATCGATTGCCGGGATAATGATCATGGGAGGAGTATGGAACAAAAAAGCCCCCGTTCAGGGGGCTTTCGTTGTTCAGTTTACCTTCCGTTTTAGTCTACGGGAAGATAGTAAACAAACGGCGGCCAAGGAACGATGAATCTCCACATCGGCACCGCCACAGGAATGGGGGGAGGCCCACAAGTTGGTCCACAGACTGGGGGCTGAGGTGGTTCGGGATACTGCATTTTCACCTGGATCGATGTTTTCAGTCTTGATGGCGGCGGGCCACAAAAAACCGGAGCCGCTACCTTTCTCATTGGTGGCGCTTGGCACGCCGGACCAACACAGGCTGCTGGCGGGGCTCCTGCAGGAACCACCGTGGGTTGGGGAGCTGGGATTGACCCAGTAAATGTCTCGGCCCATACCATACCCGTCGCAGCTACGACAACCAGTATGAATCCGAGAATTCCTATCTTTTTAACCATACCCTAATCCTCCTTTCGACAAATTCATTATATCTGAGGAACTCTTCTTTTATTGGCCTCTCGCAGCAACCTTACTTAGTCACCCTAGCAGGCATAGGGGGCGGCGGCGCCATAGGTACTGGCCCACAGGCCGGCCCACAGGCCGGAGCACACGTAGGCTTTATGTAGTTCGCCTTCACCCACACGCAGCGAGGCACTTTGTGCGTCTTGCAGCAAGGATCCATTACTGTGTCGAAGTGCTCATTCTTGATTTCCGACACGATAGGCACCAACCATTCATAGCGACCCCCAGCATAAACCGGAAAAGTCTGGGGATTCTGGAAAAATGCGAGTGGTTTGCGGGGCCAAGCTACTCCAGCGAGATACGGTGCTACCACCCTAACTCTCCTCAATTGAGCAGGTATAGGGGTGATAACCTCCTTGACCATTGAATACTTGGTCTGGGCCGGCCCACACAGAGGCGGGATCATTGGAGGTGGCGGCATACAAGCCTGACCGCCGCCAGGTCCGCCGCCAGGTCCGCCAGCGAAGGACACCACCGCGCTAGCGCCGCACAATACGAGAACCATTAGGCTCAAAAGTAACAAACGTTTAACCATACCCTCAATCCTCCTTTCAACAGTTCCTCCCGACCATCGTTCGGGAGACCCGTAAAAAACATTCCCGGATAAAAATCCGATAAAGCCCGGAATGTATTTTTGGTATCAAATCAGACACAGAATGTCAAGCTATTTTTTTTGCTTGACTCCTCTTTTACCGCCCATTGTGAACTAATCGGCCACATCTTCGTGCCCCTTATGAGAGGCTCTTTGATCGTGGCTCCGGGGGGAGACATTACGTCCTCCGTTGTTCTGTTCAGCCCATTCAAAATGCTACCTGATTAAGAATTCTCTACCAGAAGGTGAATACCAAGTCAAGGGTTTTTTAATATGCTGAATATATTGCAATTATCTCCAGACCCTACCCCCTCATGAACTTCAACCGGTTGCACTGATTACCCCCAAGCTCTAAATCAGCCTAAGTGTAAAAAAAATGAACACGGATCCCTTGCTGTGACAAGAATTCGCGAACGTGCTCTTTTGCGCCGCTGTGGCCATAATCCAGACGACGCTGCCAATTCAATCTTTTTCAACACCTTTCAGATTAGTCACAATTTCTTGAGGCGCGTTTTTGATTTTACTCCGAAAAGCCTCCTCGTCACTCAAATGCTCTCAGAATCTTTGGATTCAACTCGAACCGATTTAAGGCCTATCAGCCTGACCGAATTTCACATTCAAAGGCCTGGTAGGCTCTGCTGTTCCAAAGCCCCTATATCATTCCATAGCCACCGTCCACACACAACAGTTGCCCGGTGATATAATCCGATTCACGAGAAGCGAGAAAAACAAAAGCAGGGCTGATATCCGACGCAGCCCCAAACCTCTTTAAGAGAATGCGATTCATGTAGACTTCCTTGAGTTTTTCGTCGGATCGAATCTTTTCAGTCATATCCGTGTCAACTATTCCAAGGGAAATCACATTTGCGCAAATGTTGTACCGAGCCAGTTCCCGGGCAACGCTCTTAGTTAAACTCAAAATGCCTCCCTTTGCCGCTGAATAGTTCACTTGACCAACCGTGCCTACTAGTCCGGCTACTGAGCTAACATTTATGATCTTTCCGTAATTTTGCTCCTGGAAGTACTTTAGAGCCGCTTGAATACAAAGAAATGGGCCTTTGAGGTGGGCATTTAGCACTGCGTCCCATTGTTCCTCGGTCATCTTCTGGAGCATAGCCGGACGAGTGAAGCCGGCATTGTTCACCAGAATGTCCAGCCGACCAAAATTTTCCTTAGCCGCAACCATCATATTCTCAACTTCAGCCTTGGATGCTACGTCGGCACGGACCGCAAGAGATTTTCTGCCCATGGCCCGAATCTGTTCGACCACGTCATCGGCCGCCTTCTGATTCGAAGTATAGTTAACCAGTACATCCGCGCCCTCCGCAGCAAAGGCAAGGGCCACGTTGCGCCCCACCCCTCGGCTGCTGCCGGTGACTACTGCCGCCCTATCGGATAATCTCATAATGCCTCCTATAAAACCCATACTGTTCTGTGGGATATTGAAATTCTTCCCAACTGTTAAGGTAATCTTTATACATTACTCAAAATGAGACTTAACGTGAAGAAGATTATCAGTGAGTGCAGCAAAAAAAAGCCCCGAGTTGGACTCAGGGCGTTAAAGGAGGTATGGATATGGGTTAACGTGCATTCGTGCGTTTCGCCAACCTCAATATCCGGGCTACCGACATGCGCCCTGATGAAGAGACTGTACGATTTCGCTTTTCACATAACCCCTGTTTTTTGCGACAAACACTTGGCGGAAAAGTTCCGAAATCTGGCACGAAGCCTATCCGAATTCTTACCGACAATTTCACTCAGTACTAACGAGAATTATTTTTACTCCGTAAACAAGTCAATCAGCGCGTGAAAACCGTACAACAATTCAAGGAGTATAAACAACAACGAGCATCAGAGATTTCTTGGAACTGAGATTTTTCAGATTGTGCGCGGTCGCTGAATTAAAGTGAAGGCTGGATCCTCTTTTCAAAATGTTCTTTTCCTCGCCTACCTGAATTTCAACTTTGCCCTCAAGCACGTACACAAACTCCTCTCCTTCGTGTCTGTATTCGACCATTTCGTGCTGTTTCTGAGGATCCAAAGTGATAAGGTAGGCCCATAAATGCTTGTCTTCCGCGTCAGGGGTCAGGCTTTTGTACGAATAAGCCTTGGTTCGCTTACGATAGCTTTTCCTACGCTCTATCCTTTTCTCTTCAGCAAGAAGAGTCGAAGTGTCTATTGCGAGAGCCCTGGATATTTGGATCAGTGCCCCCACTGGTGGGACCACCCTACTGTCCTCTATCTCTTCCAAGTAGTCGGTCGCATATCCAGTTTTTTCCGAAAGTTGTTTGATGTCGAGATTAAGATTTCTTCTCATTTTTCGGATTCTATCGCCAACACTTTGGACCTGCTCAGGTTTTTTCACCATGTAGCCTCTCCTAGGAACTCTGTTTTTTTTAGGTCGTCCGGACCGATTCGCATGGGACAAGGGACTTTACAAATGTTTGAAATCAAATGTGACTGCATGATATTACTCTGTCGTCAAATCTCGTAGTGTGCCTCAGTAAGCGTCCGGTCTCTTGCCTCCCTTGTACTTGGAGAGTTCACGGGCGATAACCACTCTCTGGATCTGGTTGGTTCCTTCGAAAATTTGGGCAATTTTGGCGAAGCGCATATACATTTCGACTGGATAGGACTTCATGTAACCGTAGCCACCCAAAATCTGAACGGCCTCAGTTGTGACATGCATTGCCATATCCGTAGCGAATCGTTTTCCCATGGCGGCCTCCATGAGACTTGGTTCACCTATGTCCATCAGCCAGGCAGCCCTGTACACCATCAACCTTGCCGCTTCGATTTCTGTCGCCAAGTCGGCGATAAGGAACTGGAGCCCTTGGAAGGAAATGATAGACCTACCGAATTGCTGCCGCTTGTTGGCATAGTTAAGTGCATAGTCAAAGGCCTGCTGAGCCAATCCCGTGGAACATGCGGCTATACCTACCCTGCCGCCATTCAAGGCGGTCAGGGCCATGCTAAAGCCCTTTCCTTCCTCCCCAAGAAGATTTTCAGAGGGTATGAAACATTCCTTGAAGTTAAGTTCCGTCGTGGGAGAAGCGTTGATACCCATCTTCGCCTCGTGAGGCCCAAAGGTCAAGCCAGGGGTTCCTTTCTCAACAATCACAGCGCTTATGCCTTTTTGTTTCTGTGTTTCATCAGAGCGTACCATAACCGCGTAGATATCAGCCACCTCTCCACTGGTGACATACAGTTTGGTACCATTGATTACATATCCTCCTTGGGTCTTGACTGCTGTAGTGCTCAGTGCTGCCGCATCGGAACCGGCTTCAGCTTCGGTCAGGGAATAGGCCCCAAGCTTCTCACCCAGTGCGAGGGGCTTGACCCATCTTTCTCTTTGCTCGTGGTTCCCGTAATGGTAGATCAGATTGGTCACCATATTATGAACGCTCATATAAACAGCAGTCGCAAAACAGCCTTTGGCAAGCTCTTCGAAAATAACGGCGGCAGTCAACCGGCCCACTCCGGTTCCACCGTATTCTTCTGGAACGTAAAGTCCGGTGAAGTCCAGTTGGCCCATCTTATCGAAGGTCTCTCTCGAAAAAGTAGCGGTCTCTTCCCATTGCCTGGCATTCGGGGCCAGTTCCTTTACAGCAAAGTCTCGCGCTGCCTTTCTTATGAGACGTTGTTCATCAGTGAGCTTGAAGTTCATAGACAATCTCCCGTATATCGGGATCTAGGATAACAAGGAAATGCCTTCAGAGGCCTCTGTTGAAAAATTTGTAATTTATCCCGATGATTCTTGGTATTAGTGTATTTTTTATCATCATTACCTGTTAAGAGGGATACCCGTCAATGAAAAATCATCTGAGGATCATATTTTTGGTCAACAGGACTCTCATGAAGGAAAATCGTTTTGATGGACCTTTCGCCATGTGTGGCCGGCAGATTCATGAAGAGCGAGAGGTCGAGCCAAA
>Ga0194044_10000322_pt1 | contig 23258 bp, 16 predicted proteins | sample JunL4417m_MetaG_FD_155460 | JGI IMG/M metagenome (GOLD analysis project Ga0194044, IMG submission 155460) | Anoxic zone freshwater microbial communities from boreal shield lake in IISD Experimental Lakes Area, Ontario, Canada - Jun2016-L442-17m | ecosystem: Environmental > Aquatic > Freshwater...
GGGTAGTCCTGGACATGATTGAATTGGTCAAAGGTCTTCACAGTAAATATTTTGTTGACCGCCAATCCGTTTCAGGCTCAACAGTCGACGAGGATCTTGAAAGACTTGACCGAATAATTCTCGAACGGCAGCGCACAAAAGAAAACCTTTTGACTCCGGATATCCGAGAGCCCTTTCCCAAAGCGGTAACTCTCACGGAGGGAACGGATGACTGGGCTAAGGAATTGGATAGAATTGGCCAGGAACAACCTGGAACGCCGATCATATTAAGGGCAAAAAAAGCTGGACACGCTTATGCTCAAAAGGCCACGTACATCGAGGAACGTTTTGAGGCTTTCAACAAGGACCTCGGCATGGAGGCGCAGCAGGAAACTCTTGCCACGAGTATCAACAACACACACTTCGAACTTATAACCCTGGAAAATCTCCCCGTGGCTCTAACTTTTCTGGATTACCTGGTGCGTGGAATATCTGTAAATGGCCATTCCAGCCACTACCTTGAGCAGGCTGGCAGCGATCTCCGCAAATCCGGAGAACTCGGTCTCACCTTCGATAAAGTGCGTGACTTGCTGAAAGTTATTAAAAAGGAACTGGACGACGTTCACACCCTTTACAGGTCGCGCTTCGAAGAACCTTTCGACAACTTCCTTGCGGTTTGCCCTATGGATAGACTTCCTAGAAAGCTCAAAGACTTGACAACCCTCAAAAGAATTCCAGACACTGATTTTTTCAAAAATTATCTTAAGACACTGTACGTCTCAGACCTTCAGGCCAGGGACGGAAATCTGAGAGTCTTAGAGACGTTCATAGACAAGGTGGAACTCTTCTTGAACCAGCGCCTTGCTGAGTCCGGCAGAATGGTTCGTGGAAGCAGCGAACTGAAGGGCACGCCTGTTCCTTTCTACTTTCCCAGCCAGGAGGAGCTATCACCGTGCAAGATAGGACAGAAGGCATCGTTGCTGCAATTTGCCGAAAACACGCCTCCGTACTTTGTTATCACCACGGATCAACCTCTCATGAATGCCGAGGAAATGGCTTCCGATCGCAACTTTCGCGATAGTTTGGCGGCAGCGGTCCATCAGCTTGGGAAAGTGTGGCGAAGATCGCTGGGGGATCCATCCGACCCGGCTCTTTTCTCAGTGCGATCGGGAGCGCGAATATCCATGCCCGGAATGATGACTACCATCATGAACGTAGGCATAAATGACGAGATCGCAGTAGGTCTCGCCAAGAAAGTTGGGACATGGTTTGCTTACGACTGCTATCGCCGTTTTTTACAGGAGTTCGCTCAGTCGGTCTTTGGAGTGGAACGGGATGAATTCCAGGAATTAATAGATGAAGGTAAGGCGAAGTTCAAGGTCTTGCGCAAAGCGTCAATGAGTGCGGAACAGATGAAGAGCCTGGCTTTTGATTATAAAAGCCGGGTAGCACAATTGGCGCCTGAGGCAATCGATCTGCTGGATAGCGGCCAGTTCCTCGAAATACTCTTCCGTTGCGCAGTAGCTGTCCTCCACTCCTTTGAAAGTCAGGCAGCCTGCAAGTACAGGGAGGCCGCAGGTATCGACGGCAATTGGCGCACCTCAGTGATTATCCAGGCCATGGTTTACGGGAACATGGAACTGGACTCCTCGGGAACAGGCGTGGTCTCTTACAATCCGTTCACGATGGACCTGAGAGGGGATTTCGCCCAAGGTGACCAAGGCACAGATGTGGTCGATGGAAAGGTGGTCACAATCCCGGTTTACGATCCGTGGAAAGCCGCGGAATGCCTGGCGTCGCAGATGCCGCAAGCATGGAAGCATCTGCATTCGATCCTTTTTAAGACTGCTGAGCGTCTCCACTTCGACACCCGTCTCGAATACACTATCGAAAAAGGCAAGGTCTTTATCCTTCAGATTCGCAAGGACAGGGAGCGCAAAGAACGAACCCCATCCCTACAGGCATTCGGATATCGTGTGATTGCTCAGGGCACGGGAGTTTCGGGGAAGATATTTCGAGGAATCATGGTCACTGACCGCAACCAGATCGCTCCTTTCAGACACATCAACAAAGCCCAGTCAATTATAGAAGCCATGAATGACAATCTTCCCGAATTGCATAAGCTGGATGGATTCATTTTCGTTGTAAACGATCCGATCCCGGAAGAGATAATGGAAGAGGTTTTCTCCTTGCCGGTGCCGACGGCCCTGGTTAGTCGGCTGGGCGGTGGTGCAGCACACGCTGCGGATGTGTCCAAGTCGCTGGGAAAGGTCTATGTCGGTCAGGTCAGACAGATAGAAAAGTTTTCGGGCAAGCCCGAATCTGTCAGGTTTACCGATCTGGATGTGGTTGTAGGTAGCAAGATGGTAATCCATGGTCAGACAGGAGAAATAGCTTTGTACTAGAAAATTTGGTTACATGAGAGGCCGACACAGGTAAAAATCGAGTTGATCAGTGGCTTTTTGTGGGTCCTTGTGCTATAAAACCAAACTCCTACAACAGGGAGACAAGGCCATGATCAGACATTTTAAGACCTGTGCCCTTCTGATACTTTTTATACTGGCAGAACTTGTGATTTACCAACGAACGATGGCTCAGGATTTTCCGTACATTGCCCCTGAAGCCCCTGAGTTTGACAGTCGCGGGAACCCCATGGAAAGAACCTCTCAAAAACCTTTCTCAACGGGAAGGCAGTTGGAACGGCATCCTACCGCAACCGGTAATTTCATGAGGAGTGAGACCCTTCCGCTGCAACTGGACCGATTTCACGAGGAGTCGAGCACGGCTACAGGCTCATTGTCTTCACCCCAAGCCCCTATTTACTCCAGGGCGCCTGAAAGCCCATCCAAACCCTCGGGCCCAATGTCTTTCCCAGAGTCCCCAGGTAATAATGCCGCCAGGGTCCGGCCCCCAGCCGCAGCTTCACCGTCGCCAGGGACGTCCTTTCAGCCCCAGGAACGTTCAGACTGTTCCGAGTATCCCATTCTCCTGGCTGGAGCCCGTTCGGAAAACGAAATGCAGTTTAATGCGAGACGCTATCTAACATGTCTTATGCAAAATGGTTGGAGCATGGACCAGGCGCGGCAGCAAGTGATTAATACTATTGAGAGTGCAGCCAGGGTAGCCCGCTGAAAGAATCCCAGTGCCGGCTTGAAGTTCTGTACGATCATAACCATTTAAGAGCGGAAACTGAACCCCAAATGACCGGCCCAAGAGTCACTGTTCTGATGTCCGTTTACAATGGCCTAACATATCTGGCAGAGGCTGTAAAAAGTATTCTTGAGCAGAGTTTTAGTGACTTCGAGTTCCTCGTCATAAATGACGGCTCAACCGAACCGTTAGACACAGTACTCCAAGATTTTGACGACGCCCGAATTGTGTTGCTCAATCATGAAAACATAGGACTAACTCGTTCGCTAAACAGAGGACTCAGGTTGGCGCGAGGCAAGTACGTGGCGAGGATGGACGCTGACGATATCAGTCTTCCGGGAAGGCTGGAGGCTCAGATCAGGGCCTTTGAAGACGATCCTCATCTCGATTTGGTCGGTTGTTTCTTTGATGTGATCGATGAACAAGGGTATCTCATTGAAAAAAAGAAGTTGATTGTAGATCATATTTATAGACTCTGGCGATTGCAGTTCCATAACAACTACGGTCATGGTTCGGTCATGTTCAGAAATAAATCGATTTTAAGTGCAGGTGGTTACGATGAAAACCTCCTTTATGCACAGGACTTCGACCTCTGGTCCAGAATTTCAAAAAGAGACAACACAAAAATTATTCCTCAGGTTTACTATCAGTATCGGATGATTCGCCAAGGTTCACAGTCGTCGGTGAGCCATTACGAAACTCAACTGGCAAATGCCGTAAGAATCAGTAACAAGAGTCTCAAGACCTGTAGTCCAACTCTGAGCGAGACGGACTGCGAGGAGGTCAGGGCGGCGTACTGGAGATTCCAACGAACAAACATTTCAGTCAATGGATTGTCATTGTTGCCGGAAACACTGGAAGGTTTCTGCGGTAGGTTTGGCGTTGAAGGCTTTGATAAGTCACGACTCGTCAGAATGGTCGCTGCGGATGCCATCGAAGAATTGCATAGAGACCGCACCCTGGCGGCCCAAGATCGAACCGCCATGATCAAAAAGTTCAGCCGCTTGTATCAATTACACGGAGGCATTGGCTAAAGATCGGATTTCAAGTTGAGGACCTTGGTGGGTAGCAACATTTTACTTGAATTCTAAATACGTAATCCCTATTATTCAAATGATTGGCACGACTTGTTCGTCCAATGAACTCATATTCGATAATTAAAGTTTCAACGGACGGAAGACCAAATTGTGATACGGTAATCCTAAGTATTGGCACGGCGTTTCAGAAGTTAGGCGGAATAGTATAAGTGGTTGTAGTTTGTTTTCTGTTGCCGGACGGCAAGATGACCGTTCGTCAAATGTTTATTGACCAGTTCAAACTGTTTGTTGTGTTGAAACCTTCTTTGCAAATAAAAGAACAAAATTTGGTCTCAACAGATGATTATAGATGAGGCGGGTTTTCCGGGAGGACACGAATGGGTGGAGCAAAACTGGGTGGCAGGGTAGGGGATTCTTTCAGACGTTTTTTTTCGGCCGCTCCTAAGAAAGAACTACAGAAACTGGAGTTGCAGGTCGAACTGCTTCGTCAAGAGGTGCAAGCCCTCAGAACTGTTGGCCGTCGTCAGGCCGGTACACGCGAAGAGGCTTCGGGAGGCGAGGTTGACGGGGCGCACAGCCGAGAGATCGATTTGTTGAAGCAAGAAATCGATATTCTACGCAACGAACTTCAGGAGGACATAGCAGCGATTCACAGGCTTGAGATCTTGACTTTGAGCCGACGAATAGAATTGCTGGACGACTTTGGGAAAGCCCTTCCTCCTACTGTGCCGGGGAGAACCAGGCGATCAACCAAGACGAAGGGATTCTCCTTTGGCATAATTACCAACGGGAACCGCCCCGAAAAGCTCGTAAGTCTAATCGAATCCATAGACGCTCAGAGGCTGCACCCGGATTGCTACGAAATAATGGTTGCAGGATCTGTCGATTGTCTCAAGGGGTATGAGAGAATTCGACGAATTCCCATGTACAGAGAGGCTTCGGAGGGCAGATTGGGGGCAATGCGTAATGCTCTTGCAGGGTCGGCGAGGTTCAACAAATTCGTGAGCTTAGATGATGATTTCCTGCTCCATCCACTATGGGCTGAAGCAATGGATGAAATTCAGGGCGATTTTGATATAGCGACTGGAATTATTTTGAATCCGGACTTGTCAAGATACTGCGATTGGGTAAACATTATTGAAGACTACACGTTTCTCCGCGCATATCACGAGACTTTCGACAGGTGCCAATACGTGACAGGCGGGTACGGGATTTACAAGGATTTTATCTTCGAGGAACATTCATGGAATGATGAACTCGGCTTTTATCAAGGGGAAGATGTTTCTTTTTCCAGACGATTGTTCGACGCGGGCTTCCAATTGAAGTTCATTCCCAAGGCGATTGTAATGCACGATGATGAACGTTACCGCCAAAAGGGGTATGGTGTAATCCGCCTTAAATCAGCCGAGCAGCTTGAAGACGCTGAGAGAATTGGCTTGAAAATGGAGAAACTGTGTCCCAGGACTCTCACCTAGACGATTCGTGCTCGTAGTAGTTACCACGAAAGGCCCTAGCAATATCTTCAGGCGCCTACAGAGCCGGACTCCAGACAAATTTTTCATTGGCGCACACTTTCTCAACAGGGCATGGAGTTTGAGATGACCTTACTCGCTGTCGTAGTCTTTATTACGCTCATAGTCTCTTTCCACGCTTCACTCTTTGAGGCCATCGTCTATTCCACGCGGCTGGGAACGCTTGAAGCTTCCAGGGCAGCCGGTAAGAACGAAAGGTTGGCCGAACAGTTCATAGAGATGAAGAAGAAAATTGCAGCGACTATAGCATCGATTCTCATCCTGAACACAGTTGCCAATACCGCAGGAGCTACACTAGCCGGGTTTTACGCCTCGGAAGCCTTCGGTCCTGCGAACGTTCCCCTTTTTTCGGTACTTTTCACTTTGTTGATACTCTTCTTCGGCGAGATTATGCCCAAGACTTTGGGGGCTGTATATTGGCGTCTATTGTGGCCCATGATCGTTTGGCCGCTCAAAACGATTAAGTACCTGATCTATCCTGCAATATTGGTATCCCAAAAATTTGCAAACTTTTTTATTCGGGGGAAAAGCATGCCCTACATCACTGAGGATGAAATCCTTGCAGCGGTTCGCATGGGCGCTAGTGAAGGAGAAATCACTCATGGTGAAAGTGTTCTGGTTCACAATATAATAAACCTTGAAAACAAGTCGGTCCGGGACATTATGACGCCTCGAACCGTGATCTTTTCCCTTGATGCAGAGATGACGGTACGGGAAGCCGTCAAGGCTGTTGACGGAAAAGGCTTCACCAGAGTACCGATTTATAAAGGAGACCGTGAAAATGTAGTGGGCTATGTCATGATACACGATCTGTTCTCCGTCAAAACCCTCGAGAGCCCAGATCTTCAGATAAGGTCAATAGCAAGGCCTATCTCATTTGTCCCCTCAACTAGAGATTCCCTGGCTCTTTTAACCAGTTTTCTCAAGCATCGGAGGCATATAGCGATGGCAGTGGATGAATATGGAGGTATAGCCGGATTAGTGACGCTTGAAGACCTCATTGAGACCCTCCTCGGCAACGAAATAGTGGATGAAACCGATCGGGTGGTAGACCTTCAGGAAAGAGCGCGCTTACACAACCAACAGCGACCCAGCACATGATATAGGCCCCGTGCCCGTCGTAGTTGCTCTCACGATCTCAAATTCGCACGAAGTCTCTCCAGATCGACAACCTTTTGTGAAGCCAAAACGAATGTTTCCTCCCACGGTGGATATAATCCTCCGCTGAGATGGGAATCGCTTTCTTCACCCTGTAGTATCAACACGGAGCATTATGATTCCTTTGGTATCCAGCCATTCAGAAGTCTGAAAATAACTTGAGTCTATCTGGCGATCATTGCACAGGATAGTCTTACATGCCGACCAAAAGGCCGGGGATCTGTTGCTGAAGAACGACATCAAGTCAGGTGCGTCAAGTAGTATTCCCTGACTTAGAAAAACGGGTCCCATCTCCAGGATGAGACTGTTATACAATTTCAAAAAAAAGACCCCATTTGAGGTTTGGGCTTGTTGAGGCCCTCCATGGTGAGTTATCTCGCCTCGCATACTTGCATAGAAGCCGCCCTTCCGGAGGGCTGCTCCTACAAACCCGGGCATGGAGGCGGAAAGCGCCAGGACAGATCCTGCGTTTACGATAGCTGAGTCCACGTCATCGACAGGCTTTCCGTCAAGAAAAATTGTGTTGATCCTGCTGTCGAGGTAATCAGAGCCGAAACCGAATTGCTTGCACAGTATGTCCCGGATAGTGGATCCTAATCGTGCATTGAGCATGAAACCCTGCTGGAGAATCTGGGAGAACGGCTGGATGAGGGGCCTGTTAGATGTGATAAGGATACTGGATGATGTAAGATCGTTATTCCTGGTCAATCGATTGACTCCCTATCTCATGAAGTTCTAATACTCAGACCGAGTGCCAAATGTTAATGATTGCCTCAGCGATGCCCCCTCGCGATCGGATCGCTTTTCGTGCTTACGCTTCTTATGGCCAATTAGCATAACGTGTTTGGCCATGCCAAAGATCATGCTCTCTCGATTCTCATTGTGTAATTTAGGTAGCCATTCCTTTGCACAAAGCCAGGGCGTTTTCGGCGAGCACCTCAATGTTATAGCCCCCTTCCAGGACTGCAAAGAATCTCCCGCCACATTTTACCTCGGCGTGGTCTCTCACGCTTCGCCCGATGGTGAAATAGTCGTCGGTTGTCAGAGTGCCGCCCCAATCCTTTTGGTGCCTGTCGAAACCTGCACTGATCCCGACCACATCATAATCATTTGATCCTAAAGCCTTATCAACGTTTCTCAGAAACATTTCTCTGTCGGAATCCTGAATGTTGGCCACTTTAACGTCTCTCCTGTCCATGAAGAAGTTTTCAGTTCCATCTCCAAAATGCAAGTCAATGTCCAAGACTAAAGCACTTGCAATTCTCTTAGATCGAATCAGCTTTTCTATTGCTATGGCCACATTGTTAAAGAAGCAAAATCCCCAGTGACTTGACGGGCTTGCATGATGTCCTGGTGGGCGCACAGCCGCAAAAGCCGGCTGCCCGTCACACGCCATCTGTGCCGCTGTGATAGCTCCTCCTACTGCCATGACCGCCGCCTTGTACAGATCGTCATCGTCCTTAACAGATCTCAGAATAGAAGGGCTGTGAACCATAAGGACATCCGACTCGGAAGCCGGTGACGGTTCTAAGACTGGATAGTGCTTTTCAAGTAGCGACATTATCGCAGCTACCCTTTCCGGGGTTTCACACGAAGCCGTCAGGTAGTCCGTCAAATAGAGCGGATGATATATGACCTTGAGAGGTTGGTGGACCAAGTTTCGTACTCCTGGAAATCTTCTAGCATTCTTGTATAGTGAATACCAGAACTAGAGTCTGTAGCGACTGCCAAATTTTTTGTCCGAATCAGGATTGATGTGCGGCTGCAAAGCATACCCCAAAAAAGAAGACATCCGTGAGACGGTGGCAAGCTACCGTACGGTCTCATTCGACGTGAATCGTAATACGGGTTGCTTCTCTTTTGGGTGTGACCGCGTGTACCACGTGATCTCCACGAGAGGGATTCCAGAACAACTCATAGGGCGGTGGTGTACGCGCGACTTCCATCCCATCCACCAGCCAGATTACATGCTCGACGACGCGATCCGTCTGAGCGTGGAAACGAATCACATTGGTTCGGTGAGGCGAAAAGACGAACCGGTCCGCATCGTGAGGACTAATGATTTCAATGCAATATCCGCTGCTTCCAGGACCAAACTTACCGGTCACACCACTCCGGGCGTCATTTTCAGCCCTGAGCGATTGGGAGTGCCTCGGCATCAAACGAAACCTGCCTGAACTTAGCTCAGCCTCTCTTTGAAAAAGCCAACGAGCATAGTGGGGGCCAAGATAATGATGCTCCCCTTCGTGACTCAGGTCGCATTGGTAAGGTTCTCGGCCCGAGATTATCAACTCAGAGGTTTTGTACGGACAGCGGAATGAAGCCAAATCGCCTGACATCCAACAAACTTCAGCCTGCCGAACTCCGTCAGGGCGATGAAACCCTCGCGGCGTCTGACCACCGTAGAGAAATTGCACGATGTCAAGAAGGATAGGCCCGCATGCCCCTGAGCCGGTTGTTCCACCCGTGGTCCGGCCGTCGAAGTTGCCCGCCCAAATTCCTATCACGTGTTCGGATGTGTACGCTACGGTCCACGAGTCGCGATAGTTGCTGCTGGTGCCTGTTTTTACCGCAACTGGAAAGCCGAAATCAAAGTAGGAAGGATTCCCGAAGGTGAACAGCCGGGCAGTGGGGTCTGCCAGGATGTGAGTCACCATATATGCAGCCTCATCGGAGACAACCCTTACGCCGGGATGGGCTTTTTCTCCACGTACCATGGTCAGCGGCCTAAAATAGCCATGATTGGCCAGCACTGCATAGGCCTGCACCAGTCGAAAGAGATTGACCTCCAGGTTGCCGATTGCAAGCCCAAGGCCATAGTGCTCGCTCGGCTTGGCACGTTCGTGAACAAGATCGAGCCGCTCGAGCAGCCCGAAGAAATCCTCCACCCGGACCTGCTTGAGCATTTTCACGGCAGAAATGTTTAGTGAATTGCCTAGGGCGGAACGGATCGTCACCGGGCCGTACGAACGCCTGTCTGAGTTCAGAGGCAGATAGTCTCCGTTGGGTGTGCGGTAGCTTCGAAAAGTGTCCGCGATTTCGGTCACCGTTTGGTAACCCTGATCGAGAGCAAGAGCATAGAGAAAAGGCTTTAACGTGGAACCCGCTCCTCGCAAGGCGAATGCAGCGTTGTTAAATCCTTGGGCGGTTTCTCGATACCCGAGCGACCCCACCAACGCGAGCACTTCCGGTCCCTTGGTTGACGCCACTATCACCCCGGCCTGTTCGATACCCAACGCCGTGAGCCTTTTGCTGTGGGCTCGGAGAACCTGTTCCACGGCACGTTGGACCCGCAAGTCCAGAGACGTCTTGAGCGTTCCGTTGACCTCGGAGTCGGTACGGACCAGGCAATCCACGAAGTGAGGCGCCTCAAAAGGCAGTGGTCTTACAGTAAAAGCTACGGAGTTTCCGAGGCTCAACCGGAACTGGTCCGGCGTGATCACCCCCAGTCTAGCCATTCTCCGTAGAATCCGATCCTTCTCCCCGATGAGTAGACTCTTCCCCCACGACCGCCGGGGGTTGTATCGCGAGGGAGATCGTGGGAGGGCAGCGAGAACGACCGCTTCTGCTACCGTGATGTGATCAACGCTCTTGTCGAAATAGACCCTTGCAGCGAGCGCGGCACCACGGATGTTCCCGCCCATGGGCGCAAGGTTCAGGTAGAGTTCGAGGATCTCTTTCTTCGAGAGCTGCCTCTCCATTTTTACGCTTTCCACTAGTTCAATGCATTTCGCTCGATACGTGCGAGGCCTCGGCTTGAGCAGCCGCACCACCTGTTGGGTAATTGTGGACGCGCCCGAGACCTTCCTGCCGCTGCAGATGTTCACGTACAGGGCGCGGGCGATGGCTATGGGGTCGAAACCGGGATGATACTCAAATCGCTTGTCCTCAGCCGCTATGACTGCTGCTTTGAGTGACGCAGGGAATCTGTCTACGCTCATCCACAGACTAAGGCGATCCCTTCCATCCGGGAAAATTTTCAGAAGGCGCTCATTTCGATCAACAACCGTGAGGCCTGCGGTGCCCCGTTGAGCGGACAGAACCTGCCGAAAATCAGGAAGCGCGAAGTACGCGTATGCGCCCAAGAAGGCTGCCAAGCCTCCCAGAACAAGAACGGCCCATATCGCGTATTGCCAACAACGGTGAAGCACTGTTACACCTCATAAGGCGTCCAAAATGAAGGGAAAGGTTAGTCATCGATCAAGAGCACCTGGATTGGTCTCTTTCGATGAGAATCCCGGCATCACTCAGTTGGATCACCTTGCGGTGGGCAGTATTTTGACTTTCCTTCCCTCTGTTCGGCCATAGCAATCGGGATCGTACATCAGAGAGATTCTCGAACCGATCATCCAAAACTCCCCTTCAGCAACGGCTCTTGCCAGGTAAGAGTACCGGAATGAACCGCTCCAGGCGCTGTTTTTGAAAACCCGCACACCGTCGTCGCGAAATTCAAAGTATGTAGGAGTGAAATCATCCATATCACTACCAAAGGTACGTGCAGAAGGATCTTCTTCCTGTGCTCCTTCGGTCTTCAGCTCCGAGTTGATCGGCACAATTCCTGCCGGAACCGGGTCCTCCAGCGCTAGATATTCAAAGAGGTCGCGCTGACGACTCTTGTCAGGGTCAATGAGGCCTATCTCGAGCGTCATCCTGATCACGTCGCCAAGCCGGATTTCATCGGACCCATTGAGGTTTTCCATTTTCTTCCGTAAGGTGAAGCCTCTGGAAAGATGACCCGGAGCGTGAACCAGATCAGGATAGGTGAGGTTCAGCGTGTACGTGATCAGACGTTTTGAGTCAGCCTCAATCCTGATGGAGCCATGTTCCAGCAACATGCCCGCGTCAAGCTCCAGATATGCAGTGGTGTCAGAAACAGAGACTTCGGTGGGGCTGTGGCCGCCGTAGCTCACCTTTACCTTGGTCTTGTCCGATGCTTTGCTCGGCTGGCCTCTGAAGTATTGCTGTAGCGCAAGCAGGCACCATCCCGTATCCGCGGTGGACACCCAGCGGCCCTGGGGCTGCAATCCCCTGAGGAGATAGCCCGCCCACGCGTCTGCCTTCTGCGGTGATCCGCCAATCTCAACGGCTGCCATAAGGCAGACCGCGATTTCACGAAAAGACGTGTCGTAATAGTCTTTGCGATTCGCATCAAGACGGGGCTCCATCCTTTTGACCATCTCTTTGAGCTTTGCGTCCGGCAACAAGCCGGTCTTCTTGGCCGACATGATCAACAAAGCCTTTGCCTGGTCGTTCAGGGAGCCGTAATTGTCAAAAAACGTATTCAACTCCTGAGGACTAATCATTCCGGCCAAGGAGAGATTGAAAACAGCAAGCTCTCTGGTCCACTGACTGCCCTGGAACCTGTCTCCATTGGTGGCAAAGAGGTTTTCACGAACGAAATTCAGAGCCTTATCCATGCGATCCTGCGGGACCGGAACCCCCGCCTGACGGGCCGTATGAAGAGCGAAAACCGCATACATGGTGCCCCACCACGAAGCATCGATCTGCCCCGGCCAGTATGAGAAACCGCCCGACACGAGCTGCATGGATAAAAGTCTCTCCACACCGCTCTTCAGGAATTTGTCCACGTCCTCTATCTTAAGTCCGGGCAGCAAGCCGGATTCCACCAGGCCTCTCATGCCGGCTAGCGGGATGATTCCTGAACTGGTTTGCTCGATGCAACCGTATGGATAGGCGAGCAGGTATCTCAGACCAGGCCCTAGTTTAGCCCAGTTCGTGACGCCGAGGCTGAGATAGGCCGTGAAGTCGGTCGGATTCATCTCGATAGGCGTCAAATTTTTAAGCGCATCAGGCAAATCAGTCTTTATATCGACTTTTTCGGTGAAATCGCCGAGTTTGACGCGATTGATAGGAAGGTATCGAGAATGAACGGGGAAGGTCTGTTCGATCGAGTCCTCGTAGCTGTTTGGCTCTCCGGAAAATCTTCCGTGGAAGCGCAACACTCCCCGGTCAACCCCGCCGGTTACCTCTGCGAACACCTTAGCCACTGCAGAGGACCACGGCTCAATCCGGCGCGAGGCGTCTTCGACGCGGATATTCAAACCCGGCCCGGATTCCGCTCGTACCGTCGCAGTTCCTTTTTCTGCAGTCCTGTTGTGCAGCACCACCGGAAACGTCACCTTGTCTCCCGGAACTAAGAACCGAGGCACGGATGGCTCAACGAAGAATTCCTTGTTCACTACCATCCTGCGCTCACCGGAGACGAAACCAGGGCCCTTGTCACACACAACAGCGAAGACGCGATAGGATGTGTTGGTGTCGGGCAACTGAAACTCAACCCTGGCATGGCCTTCTTCGTCCGTCAGCACCGCTGGATTATAGTACGCCACAGGCCGAAAATCCTTACGCAACGCGGGGCTAAGTTCACCTACTCCGAGGCCGCCGCCTGTAAGCGGGCGAGTGGACAGGCGGCGAAAAAGATCCTGACTCACCAAATCCAGGTGCAGATCCCCCGAGAACACTGCCAGGGGCAGGTTGAACTTGGTGAGACCGCTGAGGTCAGGTGTCTTGTAGCGGGTAAGGGCCAGAACCCCTTCATCGACAACGCATACCGCCATCTCAGTCGCAACCCCCTTACCTGACTGATCAGTGACCTTCAATGAGATCGTTTTCTTTTCGGCGGGTCTTGCTTTCAGGTCGGCAATACCGGGGTCGATCGCCAGGCTGAGTCTCTTGATTTCGCTCCGGACTGATATGTCCGCGTATCCGAAATAGACGGTGGGGATTTCCGAGTCAGCCTGATTCGAGTAGACAGGGAAGCCCTCTCGGCCCACTGCTGCGATGACCGAGAAATATATGTTCGGCAGGTACTCTTCTTTGACGGGAAACTGGTATCCCCCATCCCCGGCCTTAACCTCGATCACCTTGTAGTCCAGGATGTCGTCCTTTTCGAGGGTGACGAGGCACTTCTTCACGGGTCTGGCGGTATTGAATTGGACCCGGACGTTCTCCCCAACGCCATACTCCTTCTTGCTCATGGACACCAGGACTTCGTTGAACGTGCGCACGTCCTGATCTCTCTGGTTGCGCGACCACCGGTCATATTCCTCCCAGCCGACCTTGAAAACAGCCTGACTCGTGTATTTTGAACCTTCCGCTTCGTACGTAAACGCGATGAGGTAGTCCCCTGAATCGTTCAAATCGAGCTGAAAAGTCCCCTCCCCATGGTTCAACGGGATTTGAGAACCAAGAGTTTTTAGCCAGCCGTCTTCCCAAAGGGAGTTCAGATTTCCTTCAGTGTCCCTCTTTTCCACGTAAAAGGACTTCTTTTCCATTATGGCCGCATCGACCTTGCCGGACGAGACCGGTTTACCGTTCTCATCGACCACCATTATCCTCAAGGGGGCTGAATATCCTGTCTGAACTTTTCTCGGGTGCTCGCCTATTCCAACGAGAAAACGGGGCATGGGATTGTATTTCTCAACTTCGGTCGCAGGCTCACCATCTATGTCAAGAACCGTGGCTGAGATTTCCACCGCATAAATGCCCGTCAGCAGCCTGGAATCAAGTGGTACGGCGAATCGAAGCCGGCCTTCGGCATCGAGCGTGGATTCTCCTGATTCCAGGAAGAGCGTCTTGTCGTCCTCGTTGCCGAAAAAGAAAGCGTCAAACCCCCGCACCACGTTTGCAGCGGGAATGAGGTTGGCTCTCCACCTAACCCGTCCGTTTTTTACCGGTCCACCTACGTAATACTGCCCTTTGACTTCAACAATGAGGTACGCTTCACCGACCTTTACGCCGACGAAGTCGGAAGCAGACCGCTGTTCCCTCTTCACGGATAAAGTTGCGTAATGTCTTTGTCGCTTGAACTCCTGCACCATGAACGTACCAGTGAAAGTGTAGGCGTTGTCTTTCCGAAGTAGTGACTTGACACTAATCGTGTACGTTCCCACCGGGTAATATTTTTCAACATGTTGGGAGTCCCAGCATGAGCCGAATTCATTCAAAGTCAGTTCCTTGCTGTAATTCACATCCTCTCGTGGGCCGATTATTTCAATTTTGACTTTCTCACCGGCGGGCGCCGAGACACGGTTGTTCTCGTAGGCCCTGGACACGAACTTAAAGTGTACCGTCTCTCCCGGACGATACACCCCTCTTTCGGTGAACACGTACCCGGTCCTCGAATCAGGCTTTTCTTTTATTTGGGCCGTCTGTAGAACAGTGAAAGGTTTGAGGCGCAGAGAGCTAACCTCAATCGCACATGAATCATTTTTCGTTGCGGCGATCACCCACCTAACGCTCCCAACATCTATGGGACGCTGGACAGCTTCAGAGCCCCTTATGGTTAGAAACCGGTTGCCGTCTTTAACCAGCACGAGGCCATCGCTGCTCGTTTTGCCGACACTTACAAAGGAACCATCGCCCGAGACCAGCAGCAAATGTACATCCGACAGCGGCTGCCCCGTGTACAAAGACGTGACCCACAAGAGAAGCGACTTGCCGGATATTTTGTAAGTCACCGAAAGATCCGTGACCTGGATCAACCGTATCGATTCACCTTTGAAATCGCCATCCGGATCGGTCAGAGAAGCGAGCCATGCTCCGCCCTGGTCAGGGTTCTTTCTGAATGAAAGCGGCATGGAATAGTTGAACACGTTGGCTTTGGCTTCGGGCGCGAAGAAAACATCCGAGTCAACAGAATCCGGGCTGATGAAGACAGGGCTCAGCTTGGACGCAGCGATCAGAGACGTGAAACTCGAAGCTCGCTCATCCAATCTTAATTTTTGCATGCCTTCCCCGCTGCGAAGAGCCTCTGACGCTTCAGGGATTAGGGCAGGAGGAATGCGCGTCAGCGTGCAGCGAACCTTGCTCACATTAGAGAAAATCAGAGGGAGAAGTTGCCTCCCCGTAAGCTCCACTACGGATCTATCCGACTTGAAAGAGATTTCGGGCTTTACTCCCGGACCCTTGAATGCAAACTCCTGAGCGACGAATTCAGCCCGACCCTTGTCAACGGACAGAGGAGACACTTTCAGGACATAATCCCGGTCATATTCAAAATCCCCAGTGATGCGGAATTGCCTGTCCGATTCCCGGGACACGGTCAGCCGTCGCACTGCCGGATTGACGGTCAAGGCCCGGCCCAGATCGCGTTGAGAGACAGAATCTGAAACACTGAAACTTAGGCCCTTGTCTGTCTTGGAGCGGGAAAAAGTGCCGACGTCGGTCAAGGTGATCGGCAGGGCCCAGGCAAACCGGTGGATATAGTCCTTGGCAAGGGATCGCCTACCCACCGCGTCTGAGAGTCCCTGCTTCACGACGATAGTGATCGAACCGGATTTAGTTTCCGGGTCCACGGGAAAGAGCAAGAATTCTCTGCCCGCCTCCGAGGCCTTTTCCCGTGAACTAGGGACAATGACGTCGAATTTGATAGCGGCTCCGTCGGCGGTGACTGTCGTCGATCCGGCCAAATTGGACGGGAATACGGGGTGGTTGAATTTCAGACGGACCGACCACGCGCCGGTTTCGGTGTCGGTTCCAACGGCTTCCCGGCTCGCGTGAACCGTGAGCTGGTCTCCGAGAGCCGGCGCCTGTAAGATCAGAATCGACACCGTCAGGCAAGATAGTAGTCCCATCATTCGTCGGAATTGACTGAGCATAACGAACCCCCTCAGACCAATAGGGTCAGGTCTTGAAATATCAGTTTGTCTCTCTCGCTCATTGCCACGGGCCGTGATCTGACACGGGGCTTCAGGTGTATTCGAGTCTCAACGCTCTGATCATAACCCCAAAATAACAGGGACTGGCTTATATTTCAAAGCCTGATTCCGATTGACCCTGGAACTTGAGTATGAAATAAACTTGTAACGCCTGAAGTCTCCGGAGAAAATCCTGTGACTCAATAAGTCCCGTCCATGACAAGGAGGTTATGTCTGTGCCGAACCTTGAATTGAAAAAAGAAAATTCAGTCTACATATTGACCATGACCAATGGTGAGAAGGCCAACACATTCACTGCGGATGTCCTGGCAGAATATCATGAAGTCCTGGACGAGGTCGAGAGGGGCGACGAAAACGCTGCGCTCATTCTCACCAGCAATCATGACAAATTCTGGAACAATGGGATCGATCTCGAGTGGCTCATCACTCAGCCATCCGGATACCACCAGGAATTCGCCGGCCTCCTGGATGCTTTCTATTTGCGCTGGGCCTTTCTGGATCTCCCAACCGTCGGCTGCCTGACGGGGCACACGTATGCCGCGGGCGCCATTCTTGCTTCGGCTCTTGACTTTCGGTTCATGCGAAATGACAAAGGGTGGTTTTGCTTCCCGGAGATCGATATTCGGATCCCGTTCACAGCGGTCATGCACGGAATTGTGTCGCTGCTCCCAAATCGCCTGGCACTTCGTCATCTCATGCTGACCGGCATAAAGGTGGGAGGAGAAGAGGCAGAGGAGTGGCAAATTGTGGACGCAGCCTACCCCCCTGATACACTCTTCGGGAAAGCTATGGAACACGCGGAAATGCTAGCGAAGAAAGACAGAAAAACTTATGCCTCGATAAAAAAAGGAATGCGCCGGGAGCTTGCCGCGATGAAGGGGCCGCTCTGATTCACTTAATTATGGCTGGGTCCTCCATCGACAGCTTATTTTCAAAATCGTCCCAGAATTCTTTCTCAGACTTTCTCCAATCCGAGCCGAACCGTTTGTTGAACATCGTTGCGACATGGTCCAGAGCATTTTTCCACACGGACTGGTAGCTCAGCCGCAGGACGTCCTCCAGGAACGCAACCAGCGATTTGAGTTGTTCTTTTGGCAGATAGGCCCTGGCGCCCAGTTCGATGGATTTCTTAAGGGCATCCGGGTTCAATGCATGAGCTGTGAGCATGACAACAGGGAAATTTCGGCTGGCTGCCACTTTCAAGAGATCAAATCCCCGTACTCCCATGATGTCAAGGATAACCAAATCATAGGTATAAGAAACGAGATACTGCCTTGCCTTTTCAAAGGTAGTGGCTTTGTGTAACATCACATTGGAATTCTGAGGGAGTTCCTCGGCGATAGTCTCCAGAACATCTTCCTCATCGTCCACCGCGAGAATCAATTTGTCTTGCCAGATATCTGAACTGGACATAACCCATCCTTGTTTGATTTGATTATTGATCGATAGATCATATTATCGGGACCGTAGTCATTGCCGGAGCTTAGTGACCAACGCGTGATAGTGCTCCTAGGCTTTCTTTCCTTTGTCAAGTTTCCTCCGTTCCTCGTCCCGTATCTCGCGGCGCAAGAGTTTGCCTACCTTGGACTTAGGAAGCATGTCTCGAAACTCAATGTATGACGGCACCTTATATGACGCCAGGCGGTCGGAGCACCAATTGGCAAGTTCTGCGGCGCCCACTCCCTTGGCATCATCCTTGAGAACCACTATGGCCTTGATACGTTCACCCACCTTTGGATCAGGAACTCCCACAACGCAGGCGCCTACGACCACGGGGTGGTCTTGCAGCACAGCTTCGATTTCAGAGGCTGAAACCCTGTAACCTTTGTGTTTGAGGATATCCGCTGATCGTTCCACATAAATGATCTCGCCTTTTTCTCCGCTCTTAACATAGTCTCCGGTGCGATAGTAAGTCTCGCCCTCCAGCGGTACAAATGAAGCGGCGGTTTCTTCTGATTTGTTAAGGTATTGTTTCATAGAATAATCTGAAGTCACAATAAGTTCACCCACTTCCCCTGGAGGCACTGGTTCCAAAGTCTCGGGATCCACGATTTTTGTCCGCCGGGACGGAAGGGGTACCCCTATAGACATGGGCGAAGGTTCTGATCCGTCCAGCCGACTATAGGTGATATGCCCTGCTTCCGTGGAACCGTAGACCTGATAGATAGGAACTCCTACCCTCTCCTTCCATCGGACGAGCACCTCACGCGGCAGTACATCGCCTCCACAATAGCAATAACGCAGGGAACTCAGGTTGTAACTATCCTGTCGGTCATTTTCCAGAATCATACGATAAAGAGCCGGCACTCCCAGCATCCATCGAACTCGGTGACGTTGGATGGCCATGAGTATTGAATCTACCTGGGGCACGGGCATGAGCACCGTTGTGTTTCCTAGATTGAGCCCCAAGCCCATGAATAGCCCTAGGGCCATTATGTGGAAAAGGGGGTTGATCGCGATGTAAGAATCTTGTCCCGGCTTTACGTGTCCCAGAAACACATGGTCCGTGATATCGTTTACATAAGAAGTGTGGCCCCAGTGGTTGCCCGGCACTCCTTTGGGGAAGCCGGTAGTCCCTCCTGTATACAGAATGTAGGAGAGATCTACCTTGGGGTCTATATTCACTTCAGGGGGATTCGGGGGAGCCTTGAGCAAGCTACGGAATGGAACGGTATTCGGCCCCCTTTCCACTTTGCCATGAGGGACTTTGTCAAATAGCATTGCGACCAGCCGTTTTGTCATTGAAACCATGTCGAAAAGATTGGTTACTATAACGTGAGTAAGTCCTGTGGCCGACCATATTTCTCTCACATAGCCAAAGTTGGTGTCGTGACAGATTATGATTTTAGCCCCGGAATCATTGATCATGTACTCGATTTCGTATGAAGTGTAGATTGGGGCAACCAGGACAACGACGGCCCCTATTTTCTGGGACGCCAGAAACGCTATCACCAACTGAACGCAATTGGCCAGGTAGATGACAATTCGGTCGCCTTTTTTTACCCCCAACCCTGTCAGGCCGCAGGCGAAGCGGTCCACTTTGTTCTTAAGTCCCCGGAAGGTAATCCTTTCTCCGAGGAAAACAATGGCCGTGTTATTGGGATACTTAGAGCATGCTTGCTCGAAGCGGGTGAAAGTCAATTCCGGCTGCAATGGCTACCTCCACGTCATGATCCGAAATAAGCGGACTTAACGTCCGGATTATCCATAAGCTCGCCTTTTGTCCCTTCCACTACGGACGCCCCGTTTTCCAAAATATAGCCGTAATCTATGATGGGCATAATCGGCCTTGCATATTGTTCTGAAACGATTATGGACATTTCTCGATGGTCTCGAATGTCCTTGATGGATTTTGCCAACAAGTATTGAATTGAAGGACTCAGGCCCAAGAGAGGCTCATCCAGGAGCAACAGCTTTGGCTGGGCCATCAGCGCTCTACCTATCGCCAGCATCTGTTGCTCTCCACCACTGAGAAATCCTCCCAGACGCTTCGATAACCGCGTCAGGGCCGGGAAAATAGTGAAAACGTATTCTAACGTTTCCGACACCTGGCGAGAGGTAGCAAGGTAGCCCCCGATCTTAAGATTTTCTAAAACCGTACTCTCCGGAAAGATGCGGCGCCGCTCAGGACAAAGGATGACACCCGCTTTTGCACGGTGTGAAGGCTTGTGGTCCATTATGTCGGTACCATTATAAAAAATTTGTCCGCGAATGGTGATCCGCTCGCCTCCAGCCATTTCCTCCTTTTTTCTTATATCTTCCATGATGCCCGAGAGGGTGTACATGAGAGTCGACTTGCCTGCGCTATTGGCCCCAAAAACACCTATTATCTGTTTTTGTCCGCAGGTAAGGCTGACGTTGTTCAACGCCAACATATTCTCATAGAAAACCATCAGCCCCCTGACTTCAAACATAACTGAAAACCTCCTCAGAACCGAAGTAGGCTTCCTTGACCTCCGGATGGTCCATCACGTCCTCAGACGTGCCCTCCGCTATCTTGCAACCAAAGTTGAGCACGATCACTCGATTTGCCAGGCGAAAGAGTTCTCGCAGGCGATGTTCCACCATGATCAGAGTGATACCCTCCATCTGGAGTTTTTCCATCAGAGGAACCATGCTGGCGATTTCACTCATGCTCAAACCCGAAAACACCTCATCGCAGATAATGAGTTCGGGCCTCAAAGCCAGGCACCGGGCAAGCTCCAACCGTTTGAGATACCCGGTCGGCAGTGAGGACGCCATCTTGTAGGGAACATAGGAGTCGCGCTCAAACCCTATCTCTTCGAGGATGTCTACCGCAACCGTGTCGCGACTTCCCGTCTTGCCGCCGCCACGCCAACCTCCTGTCCGGCGGGCACGGGGTGAGAAGAGAGGAACTATAAGATTCTTGAAGGCAGGCAAGGAGTAGTAGGGCCTCATCACCTGGAAAGTCCGGGTCAACCCCAGATCGGCAATCAAGTGGGGTTCCAGACCCGTGATGTCCTGTCCTTTAAAAACTACGCTCCCGTTATCGGGACTGACGAATCCCGTTATAGTGTTGACCAAGGTGGTCTTGCCGGACCCATTGGGGCCGATGATCCCCATGATATCTCTGCGGTTGACTTCAAGGCTCACTGCTGAAAGAGCAGCGACTCCTCCGAAACTCTTGCTGATATTTTCCACGGTCAGCAGGGTTTCGCCGTCCATTTTTTCTTTGGGCTCACTAGACATCTTGTTTTCAAACCAATAATCAGTTCAATCCGGACACAAGCCTGAGAGACCAGCCCACCTGAAATGTAGAGTTGGGCCTAAATTGTCTATATCTGAACCCACCTCTCAAACTGCTGGTACTTCCTCGTGCCGTAGTTCATTATTCCCTCACTCTTGAATACAATGAAACCGGTGAGGATGATGGCATATACCGCAATACGAAGCGTCCCGAAGTCACGTAGCAACTCTGAAATAGGAACCAAAACAAAGCAACCCAACACGGGTCCGATCAGAGTCCCGCCTCCTCCAACCACGGTGGCGGCAATGGGAATGATGGAGAAATCCAGTGCAAACTGAGAAATACCCGCCCACATGTAAAAGTGTGTGAGACAAGCTCCGCCCAAGCAGCCCAGCGCTGAGGATATGTAAACTCCTATCGCTTTGTAGGTTGTGATGTTGATTCCCGAAGCCTTGACCGCCTGATCATTATCCTTGACCCCGCGAAAAACTAGTCCGACATCTTCGTCAACCAGTCTTCTCAGGGCAAACACGATGATCAAAACACTACCCACGAGTAAGTATTGTTCCATCCAAGCAGCGGGGAATCCGTCAACTCCCAGAATTCCGTCCGTGCCGCCGAAAATGTCAAAAGCCTCAATAACGCGTGCTGCCAAGAGCGGATACATCAGGCTGACAATCGCAAAATATACGCCTCTCAATGGCAAACAGGGTAAAAAGAGTAGCGTGCAGACGGCAGCTCCCAGCACAGTGGCTAAGGGGATAGTGGCTATGAGTGGAAGGCCCAGTTTGGTGTTTAAGAGCGCCGCGATATAAGCTCCCACTCCAATATAGAAGCCACCACCCAACGAAACCAGCCCCACGTAGTTGGCAAGGAAATCAAAACCCATGGCTAACAGTGCGTAAATACAAATAATCGACACTACCCGCTGCCAGTATGGAAAATGATCGAGCAGAATTGGCAAGGATAACAACCCGAGGATGAAGAACAGGCGGGGTACCAATAGGTAGCTAATTTCAATCCATGAGGAGATCGCATACACTCCATCGGTACGCACCTTTATCCCTCGGTCCAGCCGCTCTTTTCGTCTGTCTTGCTTACTTGCGGCCATGGCCTAGACTCTCTCCTCAAGTTCTTTCTGCCTTCCGAACAGGCCGCTAGGCCGCAAGATCAAGGTCACAATGATGGCCACTAGTGCGACCACCACCTGGAAGTGCGCCCCAAGCCAGACCACGGTCAGAATTTGAGCAAAACCGATGATGAAAGCAGCCATTATGGCCCCAGTCCAACTTCCGAGTCCTCCCACGATACAAACCGCCACTGCCATGATCAGAACATTGTAGCCTGCCTCAACCACTATGCTTCCGAGAGGAAGGAGCACCAGCGCTGCAATGCCGGCAAGTACGGATCCAAGGGCCATTGAAACAACGGCCATTCGATCGGAATCAATACCCAAAGTCATGGCAGCGCGCTCGTCCTGAGCCATTCCTTTCAAAGCCAGGCCAAGGCTGGTTCGGCTTACGAAGAGCCACAGCAGCAGGAACAGTGTGGCTCCTATTACCACGACGAGCACACGCTGGAAGTCCACTGAAACTCCGAGTACATCTATGCTCCCCTCCACAAATGGAGGCAGGGTGAATGTTGCACCCTTGAGACCTCCCCATCGCAACCCCTCAAGCATTGCCAATCCGATCGCGTAGGAGGCTATAATCTCCGAGATGGCCATACCCCTGACACGAACAAGTATGAACTGATACATGGCCGCTCCGACAAGCCCGGTAATGATCAGGGAACCCAATATGGCAGCAGGATAACTGAGACCGACGCGGTTGAGCAAGAGCCATGTGATGTAACCAGTGAGAACGTACAAGGCTCCGTGCGCAAAATTCGGCAAACGGCTGACCCCATATACCAGAGTAAAGCCCAGGGCCATTAAGGCCAAGGTTACACTGTTGATGATTCCGTAAATAACTATTTCCATAAATCAGAATACCTGTACACGCAGGGTCCCTTC